>ENA-UOOI01000351-UOOI01000351.1-fermentation-metagenome-genome-assembly--contig:-NODE-351-length-60198-cov-15.010492_pt1 | contig 60198 bp, 59 predicted proteins | sample MGYA00245779_ERZ724027 | MGnify/ENA primary metagenome ERZ724027 (study PRJEB28704, sample SAMN03018318) | fermentation metagenome | biome: anthropogenic terrestrial biome; feature: soil; material...
ATGACCCCCTGCTTGTAAGGCAGGTGCTCTAACCAGCTGAGCTATGCTCCCGTCACCGCCGTTGGAATTGCATCAGCGACGTTTATTATCATACTATATTCCCCGCCGGATGTCAACAGAAACAGACCGGTTTTTTGATTTTCAGCGGAAATCAGGCCGGCTTCCGGGCCGCGACCACGATCCGCTCCGTCCGGGGGCCGGGCACCCGGAACTCCCCGTCGCGCCACACGGCGGCGGGTTCGAGGCCCGCGCCCTCCAGCATGGAGACGAGCGTCCGGATGGGATAGGCGCGCTCGTAGAACCGCTCGAAACTGCGGACGTAGACGTTCCCGCGCCGCTCGAAAAAATCCAGCGAAATCCCCACGCGGCCGTTGCGCTCCGCGCGGGTGTTCCGCCAGACGCAATAGACCTCCTCCATGTCGTAGACATAGGTGCGGTCCGCCAGCACGAACCGGTGCTTGTACCGCGTGTTCGCGTCGAACAGCAGGCATCCGCCCGGATTCAGGAACCGCGCGGCCCGCCGGAAAGTCTGCCGCACGTCGGCCGCCGCGGTCAGGTGGTTGATGCTGTCCAGCATGCAGACCATGGTGTCCACAGGGGCGTACAGGTCCATCTCCTGCATTTTCTGGCAGATCAGCAGCGGGCGGAAGCCGGCGGCGGCGGTTTTCCGCTGGGCGGCGGAGAGCATTTCGGGCGAAGCGTCCAGCCCGAAGACGTCGAAGCCCCGCTTCGCCAGCTCCAGCGTCAGGCTGCCCGTGCCGCACGCAAGGTCCAGCGTGAGGCCGGGGCGGTGGCGCAGGCACTCCAGCGCCGCGCAGAAATAATCGGCGCGGGCGGCATAGTCCACGTTCCGCGTCAGGCAGTCGTAATACCGGGCGAAGGCGGAATAGCTCATTCCTGCCCCGCGTCTTCCTTCAGGCGCCGGAACACGAGCTGATACCCGTCGCAGCCGTAGTGCAGCGAGCGGTTCACGCGGCTGATGGTGGCCGTGGAGGCGCCCGTCTCCGCCACAATGTCGCTGTAGACCTTCCGGATGCTGAGCATGTGCGCGACGAGGATGCGCTGCGACATCGCCCGGATCTCCGGCACCGTGCACAGGTCCTCGAAAAAGGCGTAGCAATCGTCCACCGTCTTGAGCGTGAGGATCGCCTGGAACAGAAAGTCGACGTTCGGGTCCTTCAGTTTGGAATTGATCAAAAAAAGCACTCCCTGCCCGTTCGCAAGCCGCCGGAGGCCCGCGCTTATTTTCACTGCAGTATTTTACCACAAAAAAGCGTAAAAGTAAAGCGGCCGGAGGATCCGGCCGCTTAATTTCTAAAAATCAAAAATGTTATCAGGAATCTCCGTCCCGCGGCGCCGCGCATACGCTCCGGATCAGTCCCCGAAGCTCCGGCACCCCTTCGCCGACGACGGCGGAAAACGGAAGGATCCCGCGCACGCCCCCGACGAACCGCTCCCCGAGCAAAGCGGTCTGCGCTTCCCGCCGCGTTTTCTTCAGCTTATCGCTTTTGGAGGCCGCGACGACAAACGGGATGCCCCGCCCGACGAGGAAAGCCACCATCTGCAGATCGTCCGGCATGGGCGCGCGGCGCAGATCGACGAGCTGCACCACCAGGCGGACGTCCCGGCCGGAATTAAAATAGCCGTCCGCAAGGCCGGCCCACCGATCCTTTTCGGCGCGGGCAACCTTCGCGTAACCATACCCCGGCAGGTCCGCAAAGCGGCAGAAACCGAGGTTATAGAAATTGACGGTCGCCGTCTTGCCCGGCGAAGAGCTGGTCCGGGCCAGCGATTTCCGGTTCAGGAGCCGGTTGATCATCGAGGATTTGCCGACGTTGGACCTGCCGGAAAAGGCGATCTCGGGCAGATCGGAGCGCGGCAGATCGTCCCGGACACCGGCGGAGCCTTCAAAAAAAGCGTTCTCAAAGCTCACGGCGCGCCTCCGGCCTCACTGCGGAAAGCTGGGGGAAGGCCCCGCGGGGCGCTCCGCCGGCGGGACCGGCTGCGCGGACGGCGCGGGCAGCACCTGCTGCGGGCGCGTTTCCTCCCGCTTTTTCTGCGGGGAGGGCATCCGCGTCAGCGCGAGCTTCAGCACCTCGTCGATCCGCTCGACCGTCTCGAACCGGACGCCGTCCCTGACCGCGGAATCGACTTCCTCGAGGTCCGGGGCGTTGTCGGCCGGGATGATGACCGTCTTGATGCCGGATCGGTACGCCGCCATGGTCTTCTCCTTGAGGCCGCCGATGGGCAGGATGCGCCCCAGCAGGGTGATCTCCCCCGTCATGGCCACGTCGTGCCGCACGGGGATGTTGCAGAGCGCGGACGTGATGGCCGTGGCCATCGCCGCGCCCGCGGACGGCCCGTCCTTGGGGATGGCTCCCTCCGGCGCGTGGATGTGGATGTCGCACTTCGAGTAGAAATCGTCCCGGATCCCCAGCACCGAGGCGCGGGTGCGGATGCAGCTGATGGCGGTCCTCGCGGATTCCTTCATCACGTCCCCGAGCGAGCCGGTCAGCTCCACCTTGCCGGTGCCGTCCATCACGGCGACCTCGATCGGCAGCATAGTGCCGCCCACACTCGTCCAGGCCAGGCCGTTCACCAGCCCGACCATATCCTTGCGGTTCAGGCTCTCGTCCTTGAATTTCTCGGGGCCGAGCAGCTCGGCGAGTTTCTGCGGCGTCACGACGATGCGCGCCGCGCGGTCCTCCACAAAGCTGCGGGCGCATTTGCGGCACAGCGCGGCGATCTGCCGCTCCAGCCCGCGGACGCCCGCCTCGCGGGTATAGGCGTCGATCAGCTTATGGACGGCCTCGGGCGTGATGCGCAGCATCCGGCCCGTGATCCCGTGCTTTTTCAGCTGCTTCGGGATCAGGTGCTCCCGCGCGATGTGGTATTTCTCCTCGTGCGTATAGCTGCCCAGCGTGATCACGTCCATCCGGTCGTAGAGCGGATCCGGAATGGCGCCGGCATCGTTCGCCGTGGTGATGAACAGCACGCGGCTCAGGTCGAAGGGCATGTCGATGTAGTGGTCGTAGAACGCGCGGTTCTGCTCCGGGTCCAGCACTTCGAGCAGGGCCGAGGAGGGGTCGCCGCGGAAATTGTCGCCCATCTTGTCGATCTCGTCCAGCAGGATGAGCGGATTGGACGTGCCGGCCTGCCGGAGCGCCGCGATGATGCGGCCCGGCATGGAGCCGATATAGGTGCGCCGGTGGCCGAGGATGTCGGATTCGTCCCGCACGCCGCCGAGAGAGACGCGGACGTATTTGCGGCCGACGGCCTCCGCGATGGAATGGGCGATCGACGTTTTTCCTACGCCCGGAGGCCCCACCAGGCAGATGATCTGGCCGCGGATATCCGGCGCGAGCTTTTTGACGGCGAGAATCTCGAGGATGCGCTCCTTGACCTTCTTCAGGCCGTAATGGTCGCGGTCGAGGACGCGGCGCGCGCGCTTGAGGTCGATGCGCTCGCGGCTGGCGGAATGCCACGGCAGGTCGAGGCACGTCTCGATATAGCTGGTGATCACGCTGCCCTCGTGCGAGCCTTCCGGCATTTTATAGAGGCGCTCGCATTCCTTCATCAGCTTGTCGTTCTGCAGCTTGGGCAGGCGCGCCTTTTTGATGCGCTCCCTGAGGTCGTCGGATTCCTGGCGGGGGCTGTCGCCCTCGCCCAGCTCGTCGGAGATCGCGCGCATCTGCTCGCGCAGAAAATACTCGCGCTGGTTCTGGTCGATCTGCTCCTTGGCCTTCTCGTTGATCTGCGATTCGATCGAGAGGATCTGGATCTCCTTCTGGAGGATGGCCGCCAGCTTTTCGAGCCTTCTGACAGGGTGCAGCTCTTCGAGGACAGCCTGCTTCTCCTCATAGTCGAACATGATGTTCGAGGCGATATAGTCGGCCATCTCGCCGCAGTCCCGTTTCTGCACCACGCCGATCACGATGTCCGGCGGGATGTGGCTGTAATTCTGGATATACTGCTGGAACAGGTTCTGGGTGTGGCGGACGAGCGCCTCCGTCCGGCGCGTGCGGCGGTAGGGGCGGGTGTCGGTGCGCGCAAGGTTGAGCAGGAAGAACGGCTCTTCGTGGACGACCGAAACGATCTTCGCCCGGTAGACGCCCTCCGCGAACAGGCGGATGCCCTCGTCGCTGCGGCGGATGATCTGCTTGATCTTCGCGACGACGCCGACGCGGTAGATCCGCTCGCCGGTGGGGTCGTTGTCCGCCAGATCCTTCTGCGCGACCAGAAAGATCATCTGGTCGTCCTTCATCGCCGTCTCAAGCGACTGGATGGACTTTTTCCTCCCCACATCGAACTGGAGAAGCATGCCCGGAAAAATCACCAGGCCCCTCAGCGCGAGCGCGGGCAGGGTCACGGTATTCTGTTCCTTCACGGATAATTTTTCGCTCATAAGCAAAGCTCCCTTGGGAAAAAAAGACCGTTACAGAGCGAAGCACAAATCGCACCGCACTGCAACGGCCGGATGCTTTTCGTCTTGCTTCAGGAGGCGGTCTCTTTCCGCCCCCGCCTGCCGGGAACCGAAATCTTCAGCTTCACCGGCTTGCGCTCCGGGTTATAGACGATCAGCGGAGGGACGCCCTTGTTCACGGCGTCCGCCGTGATCGTGACCCGCTCGATCGTATAGTCGGAGGGGACGCTGTACATCAGCGGCGTCAGCAGACCCTCGACGACCGCGCGCAGGCCGCGCGCGCCCGTCTGGTGCTCGATGGTCTTCTTCGCGATGGCCCGCAGCGCCTCCGGCTCGAATTCCAGCTCCACCTTGTCGAGCCGGAAAAGCTTTTTGTACTGGTTGATCAGGCTGTTCTTCGGCTCCGTGAGGATGCGGACCAGCGCGTCTTCGTCCAGGCCGTCCAGCGCCGCGATGACGGGCAGGCGCCCGACCAGCTCCGGAATCATGCCGTACTTGACGAGGTCGTGCGGGATTACGTCCTTCATCCACGAGGTGGCGTCCAGCTCCGCCCGGCTGTGCACCTGTGCCCCGAAGCCCATGGCGGAGGAGGCCGTGCGCTTCTCGATAATCTTGTTCAGACCGTCGAACGCGCCGCCGCAGATGAACAGGATATTGGTGGTGTCGATCTGCAGGAATTCCTGCTGGGGGTGCTTTCTGCCGCCCTGCGGCGGGACGTTGGAAACGGTGCCCTCCAGGATCTTGAGCAGCGCCTGCTGGACCCCTTCGCCGCTCACGTCGCGGGTGATGGAGGGGTTCTCGGACTTGCGGGCGATCTTGTCGATCTCGTCGATATAGATGATGCCGCGCTCGGCCTTTTCGATATCGAAATCCGCCGCCTGGATCAGGCGCAGGAGGATGTTTTCCACGTCTTCGCCGACATAGCCGGCCTCCGTCAGGGTCGTGGCGTCCGCGATGGCGAACGGCACGTTCAGGATCTTCGCGAGCGTCTGCGCCAGAAGCGTTTTGCCCACGCCGGTGGGGCCCAGCAGGAGGATGTTGCTCTTGCTCAGCTCCACGTCGTTTTTGTCCTTGCCGTAATAGATGCGCTTGTAATGGTTGTAAACCGCCACCGAGAGGGCGATCTTCGCCCTCTCCTGGCCGATCACATATTCGTCGAGCTGCTTCTTGATGTCCTGCGGCTTCGGCAGCTCGGTATAGGAGTCGCCGTAGCCCTCCTTGCGGGCGGAAAGATTCTTCTCGTCGTTCAGGATGGACATGCACAACTCAATGCATTCATCGCAGATGAAGACGCCCGGCCCCGCGATCAGGCGGCGCGCCTCGCTCTGCGGTTTGCCGCAGAAGGAGCAGCAGATCTCCCTGCCCCTTTCGTCGTTGTTTGCCATAGTATCACCTTATTTTTTCACCGGCTGACGATCGATCACCTTGTCGATCAGGCCGTAGGCGACGGCCTCCCCGGCCGTCATGAAGTTGTCGCGCTCCGTGTCGCGCATGATCACGTCCAGCGGCTGGCCCGTGCGCTCCGAGAGGATCTCGTTCAGGCGCTTCTTGATGCGCAGCATGTGCTCCGCCTGGATCTTGATGTCCGTGGCCTGGCCCTGCGTGCCGCCGCTCGGCTGGTGGATCATGATGTCGCTGTTGGGCAGCGCGTAGCGCTTGCCCTTCGCGCCGGCCGTCAGCAGAAAGGCGCCCATGCTGGCCGCGAGGCCCAGGCAGATGGTGGAGACGTCGCACTTCACGTACTGCATGGTGTCGTAGATGGCCAGCCCGGCCGTCACCGACCCGCCCGGGCTGTTGATATAAAGGCTGATGTCCTTGGAGGGGTCCTGCCCCTCGAGATACAGAAGCTGCGCCACCACCAGGCTGGAGGTCGTGTCGTTCACCTCGTCGGTCAGCATGACGATCCTGTCGTTCAGCAGCCTCGAGAAAATATCGTAGGAACGCTCTCCGCGGTTGGTCTGTTCGATCACATAAGGGACCAGACTGCTCATATTGGGGTACCCCCTTTCACCCGCCGACGCTTTTACAAGCATGGACGGGACCCGCCGTATTTATTCCGGTTTTACTTTTTTTGTTCGGCGGCTTCCGGCTGCTCCGGCCCGGCCTCCGTCAGAACGGCCGAGTCGCGCACGAGCTGAAACGCCTTCTCCACCGCGAGGTCCTTTTCGATACCCTCGCGCGGGATTGCCTTTTTCACCTTTTCCGCATCCGTCTTATAGGCGGCCGCGATCTTGCCGTATTCCTTCTCCACATCCTCGTCGGACAGCTGGAAAGCCTCCAGCTCGGCGATCTTCTCCAGCGCGAGGCGGAGCTTGACCTGGCGCTCGGCCTGCGGGCGGAGCTGCTTGCGGACGCCCTCCAGGTCGAGGCCGGTGTACTTCATATAGCTCTGCAGGTTCATCCCCTGCTCCTGGAGGCGGTAGCCGAAATTGTTCAGATCGTCTTCGACGCGGTTCCGGAACATGGCCTCCGGGATCTCCGCCCGCAGCAGGGAGACCAGCTTGTCGATCAGCTGGTTGTCGACGTCGTCCTTTGCCGCGGCCTCCTTCTGCTCGTGGATCTTTTTGCGGAGGTCGTCTTTATATTGCGCCAGGGTGTCGAAATCGCTGACGTCCTTTACGAAATCGTCGTCGACTTCCGGCAGTTCCTTTTTCTTGATCTCGTGCAGCTTCACCTGGAACACGGCGTCCCGCCCCGCCAGGTCCTTCGCCTGGTAATCGTCCGGGAATTTGACCTTGACCTCGAACTCGTCGCCCGTTTTGCGGCCGATCACCTGGTCCTCGAAGCCGGGGACGAACTGCCCCGCGCCGAGCGCAAGGCTGTAATTGTCGGCCTTGCCGCCCGCGAACGGAGCGCCGTTCACCGAGCCGTCGAAATCGATGTCCACGATGTCGCCCTTCTGGGCCTCGCGGTCGTCGACCGTCACCATGCGCGCGTTGCGCTCGCGCACCCGCGCGATCTCGGCGTCGACGTCGGCGTCGGTCGCCTCGGTGTTCTTTTTCTTCGCCTCGATGCCCTTGTAGCCCTCGATCGTCACGTCCGGCCTGGTCGTGACGGTCGCCTTGAACACAAGGCCCTCGCTGCCGGCGGAAACCAGATCGAAATCGACCTTATCCTCGACCGTCTCGAGCTTCGCTTCGCGGACCGCCTCTTCCAGCGCGCCGGGATAAACGGCGTTGATGGCCTCGTCGTAGAAGACCTTTTCCCCGTAATATTTTTCGACGAACCTGCGGGGCGCCTTCCCCTTGCGGAAGCCGGGGAGAGCGATCTTTTTGTTCTCCTTGCGATAGGCGGCCTCGACGGCCTTCTCAAACGCGTCGGCGTCCACCATAACCTCGAGCTGGACGCGGTTGGCGGCGACTTTATTGGACGATTTCAAACTCATGTGTTTACTTCCTCCTGCCGGTTTACATGTTGGCGTATGCTATTATACCACAGGACCAAAAAACTTTCCACCGTTGCCCGAGCCTTTCCGGAATGTTTTTCGCGTCACTCCACGGGCAGGGGGCGGAAACCGAGATAATCGCAGGCGACCAGATGCATCCGGATGCCGCGGTACTCCCCCACCGGCGCGCGGGCGGAGGCGAGCCGGCCGTGGATGTGGCCGTAATAGCATTCCTCCACGCCGCGTTTCAGCAGGACGCCGAGGATCTCGGCGCACTCCATCCCGTCGTAGACGGGCGGGTAGTGCAGGAACACCACCGGCTTCCCGCCGGTCTTTTCCGCGGCGTCCAGCGAGGCGTTCAGGCGGCCGACCTCCCGCGCGACGATCTTTTTGTCCTCGGCGCTCTCGGCGGCGTACAGCCACCCGCGCGTGCCGCAGACCGCGACGTTTCCCGTCCGCTCCGCGCTGTTGTGGATGATGCCGATGCTGCCGAACCCGTGGGCGGCCAGGAATTCCTCGATCTTCTTCCGCGTGGACCACCAGTAGTCGTGGTTGCCCTTGAGGATCAGCTTGCGGCCGGGCAGCGAATCGAGGAACCGGAAATCCGTCTCCGCCTCCTCGAGCTTCATGGCCCAGGAGATGTCCCCCGCGACCACCACGGTATCCTCCGGTTTCACGGCGGCGCGCCAGTTCTTCTCGAGGCGCGGGACGTACCCCTTCCACCCCTCGAAAACGTCCATCGGCTTGTCCTCCCCGAGCGAGAGGTGCAGGTCCGCGATCGCAAACAGCGCCATCGGCTCACTCCCCTGCGCAGCCGGCGGCCCGCAGCACGGCCCGCCCCATCTCATCCGGCCCGCACGAGCCGCGGAACCGCACCGGTTTTTGCTCCAGCCCGGCGATCGGCCGCGGCACCGGCGTGCCGGTGCGGGCGGAAAGCTCCCGCACGCACGCGAACACGTCCTCCGGGCGCTCTTCCCCGCTCTTCAGGGCCGAAAGCACGTCCGGGGCAAACTTGTACGGGCTGGCCGTCGAGACGACGACGCCCGGCGCCCCGGAGCCCGATTCCCGCCGGTAGCGCCGGTAGACGCGGGCGGCCACCGCCGTGTGCGGATCGCACAGATAGCGGTCCCGCTCCCAGACCTCGCGGATCTCCCGCTTCGTCTCCTCATCGCCGCAGAAGCCCGCGTAAAACAGGCCGCGCAGCTTTTCGAGAACGTCGTCCCCCACGCGGTACCGCCCGGTGCGGGCCAGCCCGCCCATCCAGCCGGCGACCCGCTCCCCGTCGCCGCCGGTCAGGTCGAACAGCAGGCGCTCCAGGTTGCTGGAGACCAGGATGTCCATCGACGGCGAGATCGTCGCGCGGAACGCGCGGTTGCGGTCGTAGACGCCCGTCGTCAGGAAGTCTGTCAGCACGTTGTTCGCGTTGGAGGCGCAGATCAGCTTGCCGACGGGCAGGCCCATTTTCTTCGCGTAGTACGCCGCGAGGATGTCTCCGAAATTGCCCGTGGGCACGCAGAAATCCACGGTCCCGTCCCGGCCCAGGGCGCCGGCGGCGGCAAGGTCGCACCACGCGGAAAAATAATAGACGATCTGCGGCAGCAGCCTGCCCCAGTTGATGGAGTTCGCGCTCGAGAACATCCAGCCGCGCTCCGCAATTTTTTCCCGGAGGGCACGGTCGGCGAAAATCCGCTTGACGCCGGCCTGGGCGTCGTCGAAATTGCCGCGGACCGCGCAGACGGAGACGTTGCCGCCCTCCTGCGTGACCATCTGACGCTCCTGCAGGGCGCTGACGCCGCGCCGCGGGTAAAACACCGCGACGCGCGTCCCCTCCACGTCCCGGAACCCCTCGAGGGCCGCCTTGCCCGTGTCGCCCGAGGTCGCAACGAGGATCATCGCGCCCTTCCCCGTGCGGATTTTTTGGAGCGAAAGCGTGAGCAGGCGCGGCAGAAGCTGCAGCGCCAGATCCTTGAACGCGCAGGTCGGGCCGTGCCAGAGCTCGAGGAACCAGACGCCCGGCTCCGGGGAGACGAGCGGCGCCGGCCCGCCCGGGAATTTTTCCTCCGCATAGGCCGCCGAAACGCACGCGCCGATCTCCTCCCGCGAAAAACCGGAAAGGAACGGCGCCGCCACCCGCGCGGCGCGCTCCCGGTAATCCGCGCCCCGCAGGGAGCCGAGCTCTTCCCGCGAAACAAGCGGAAAGGATTCCGGGACGAACAGGCCGCTGTCGGCGCAGATCCCCTGCGCCACGGCCTGCGCCGCCGAGGCGCCGTATCCGCGGCCCCGCGTCGAACCGTACTGCAAGGCGTTTCTCCCCTTTCAAAAAACGGTATTGTAATATCCTACACGATTCCGGCCGAAAAGTCAAAAAAGGCCTTCGCTTCCGAAGGCGTTCTCGATCTGCCGGACCGAAACGGCCCCGTCCCCCGAAAAGGCGACGGCGACGACGTCGAACCGCGGCTGCAGGCCCGGCGCGGCCCCGTTCGGCCCGCTCAGATAGACCAGGGCCGTCTTCACGATCCTCCGCCGCTTGGCGGGGGTCACGGCCTCCAGCGGGCCGACCTTCGCGCCGGGCTTCCTCGTCTTGACCTCGACGAACACGAGGCAGCCGCCGCCGCGCGCGATCAGGTCGATCTCCCCGAAGCGCGAGCGGTAGTTGCGGGCGACGATCTCGTAGCCCTTTTTCCCGAGGTATTCCGCCGCGGCGCGCTCCCCCGCGGCGCCGGAGGAATTATCCATTCCCTTCGCCGCCCAGGATCTTTTTCAGGAAGGTCTTCCGGTGCGCGGGGCACGGGCCGTATTTTCTCAGCATCGCCACGTGCAGCGCCGTGCCGTACCCCTTGTGCTTCGCAAAACCGTACTGCGGGTAGATCTCGTCCACCCGGCGCATCAGCCGGTCCCGGCTGACCTTCGCGAGGATCGAGGCGGCGGCGATGCTCGCGCAGAGCGAGTCCCCGCGGACGATAGCGCGGGCGGGGACGCCGAGCGGCGGCAGGCGGTCGCCGTCCACCAGGGCGAGGTCCGGCCGCACGGAAAGGGCCTCCACCGCGCGCCGCATGGCCAGAAACGTAGCCTGCAGAATGTTGATCTCGTCGATCTCCCGCTCCGTGGCGAAGCCGACGCCGAACGCCTCGGCTTTCGCCTCGATCACGGGGAACAGGGCCTCGCGCTTTTTGGGGCTGAGCTTTTTGGAGTCGTCCACGCCGTCGATCACACAGCCCGGCGGCAGAATCACCGCCGCGGCGAACACCGGCCCCGCGAGCGGCCCGCGCCCCGCCTCGTCGATCCCGCACACGGCGCGGAAGCCCTCTTCCGCCGCTTCGCGCCCATAGGCATACAAATCCCTCATGCTTCCCCCGCCCGTTCCAGCGTGATCCGGCCGATCTTCCCGGCGCGGAACTCCTCCAGCAGCATCCGGGCGGCCCGCTCCGTGTCCGCGGCGCCGCCGGCCGCCCGCATCCCGCGCCGCTCCGCCACGCGCTCCAGCAGGCCGCTCCCGTCCGCCCCGGCGAGGTCGGCGTCCTCCAGCCGGTAGCGGCGCTTCAAAAGGTCCGGGTACCGTTCCCGCAGAAAGGCCAGCAGCGAGCGGGAAAGCTCCTCCGCGTCGAACGCCTCGTCCCGGACCGCGCCCGTCGCGGCGAGGCGCTCTCCCTGCGCCCGGCCGCCGAATTTCGGCCACAGGACGCCGGGCGTGTCGAGCAGGTCGACCCCCTGCCCGGCGGAAAACCACTGCGCGGCGCGCGTGACGCCCGGACGGTCCTCCACCTTTGCCGCGCTTCCGCGCCCGAGCCGGTTGACAAGCGAACTTTTGCCGACGTTGGGGACGCCCACCGCCATCGCGCGGATGCGGCGGCCGGGCATGCCCTTCTCCGCCCAGGCTGCGAGCCGGTCCTTCAGCAGCCCGCGCACCGCCGGGAGGACGGCGCCGACGTTCTTTCCGCTCCGGCAGTCGGCGGCGAGCGCCGCAGAGCCGCGCCCGCGGTACAGCGCGAGCCAGCGCGCGGTCTCCGCGGCGTCCGCGAGGTCGCATTTGTTCAGCACGAGGACGCGCGGCTTCCCGCCTGCCAGCCGGTCCAGGTCCGGGTTGCGGCTGCTCTTCGGGACCCGCGCGTCAATCAGCTCGATCACCGCGTCGACCCGCTTCAGGTCGCCGGCGATCTGCTTTTCCGCTTTGGCCATGTGGCCCGGGAACCACTGGATCTCCCGCCCGCCCATAGGCGCTCCCGTCCTTTCCGGGGAAAGCGCCCTACTTCGCCCGGAAGCCGACGAACGGGCTGACGGTGAACAGGACTTTCCCGATGATATAGCGGCTGTCGATCATGCCGACCATGCCGGACCGGCTGTCCTCCGAAACCGTGCGGTTGTCGCCCAGCACGAACACGTGCCCGGCGGGGACGGTGCAGGGGAACGAAACGTCGGAACGGTCCTTCGTGATCCCGTTTTCGATATAGGCGGATTCGTCGAGCGCCTTCCCGTCCACGAAGACCGTGCCGGTCTTGAAATCGATGTCGACGGTCTGCCCTCCGGTTGCGATCACGCGCTTGATGATACGCTCGTTGAGGTGCGTGCCGCCGGCGTCCACGACCACCACGTCGCCGGAGGAAAAGCTCCGGTCCAGGCACGAGACGAACACGCGGTAGCCGTTCCTGTAATTCGGCTCCATCGAAGAGCCGATCACCACGATGTTCAGCCGGAACAGAAAAACGAATAAAAACAGCACGGCGGCGAGCGCCGGAATCAGCTCCTCGACGCACTCAAAGCATCCGGCGGCAAAGCCCTCGTCCGCTTTCCCCCGGGAATCGGCGTCCGCCACGGCGATCACTGTCCCTTCCGCATTTTTCCGAGAAAAAAAGGGACATCGCAGTGTCCCCTTCCGAGCGAAAACCGGCGCGGGCTACCGAAGCTGCTCCTTGACCTTCGCGGACTTGCCGACCCTGCCGCGGATATAATAGAGCTTAGCCCTGCGGACGTTGCCCTTGCGGACCACCGCGACGCCCTTCACGTTGGGCGAATGGATCGGGAACACCCTTTCGACCCCCACGCCGTAGGAAACGCGCCGGACTGTGAAGGTCTCCCCCACGCCGCTGCCCTTGCGGGCGATCACGGTTCCCTCGAACGCCTGGATCCTCTCGTGGTCGCCCTCGCGGATATTGACGTCCACGCGGACGGTGTCGCCGATCTCGAAGCTCGGCAGTTCCTTTTTTAAGGAGTCCTGCGCGATTGTTTTCAGTGCATCCATCAGAAATTTCTCCTCTCAGTTTTCAGACATTCATGCCGTGCGGCAGAGGACTGTCCGCTTCACGCCCTGAAGACCGGGCCGTGATCCCCGCCGGAGATCTCCGGCGGCTCAGATACCGTATTAGTTTATCACACCGCAAAAGGCAATGCAACACTTTTTTCGCGCTATTTTCCGCCCGCGGGGCGGCTCCCCTTCAGAAGGTCCGCGGCCACCTCCCGGTCGCCCGTGACCAGCGCCAGCAGCATGCGGTAGACGGTTCCCGGCGAACGCTGAAAATTCTCCTTCACCAGGTCGGCCTGCATCCGGTCCGGCACATAGAGGGAAAAATCCATCAGGTCTTCCTTCCCGCCGGAAATGTGGCAGGTCACGCGGAAGCCGTGCTCGGTCGGGCCGATCTCGACGGTGTTCTCCCGCTCGCGCTTCGCCCGGTCGAGCAGGGCGACGGCTGCGCCGAGGGCCTTGCGGCGCACGGAAGGCGGCAGCTCGGAATCCAGCTGCTGGGAGATCATGCGCGCCGCCTCCCCGGCGGAGCACATCTGCGGCTTCTCCCCCGTCACGGTGAGGATCCCCCGCCCGGCCATTTCGGCCACGGCGTCGGTCACCTCGAAATAATTGGCCAGCCCGTTCTCCACGAGGATGGCGACCAGGTCCTCCTTGGAAAGAGGCGTCTTCACGCTCGTGAGCAGATAGCAGATCAAAATCCGGATCTCGTCCTTCGTCCTCAGGCCGCCGGGCTCGATCCCGCCGGCAAAAGCGTCGAACTTCATGGCGCGCACCCCCTCTCCCCGTATTTTACCACAAACCGCCGCCCGTAAAAAGCGCAAAAAAATCCCGCAGGTTTCCGCTGCGGGACTCAGCCCCCCGGCCGGCCGGACTGGATCAGCTGCTTCAGATATTCGACGACCTGCTCCCTCTGCTCCTCCGAGCAGGCGCGGAAAGCGCCCACCAGTTCCCGCTCGCGGCTGGAAAGTTCATAGATCCGGCTGGAATTTTTTTTGCCGCGCACATAGTCGCGCCGCATGCCCGGGTCCGCGACGGCGCGCGCACCGCTTTCCTCCGCCAGAAGCTCGTCGATCGAAATGTTGAACACCTTTGCGAGGGTCATCAGGGTGGAGACGTCGGGCGTGGTCTTCCCGATCTCGTAATAAGAATAGGTGGAACGGTCGATATTCAGGATTTTCGCGATCTGCCCCTGGGTATATCCGCTTTTTACGCGCAGTTCGCGCAGCCTTTCGTTGATCCGTAGTTTCAACAAGCGAATTCCGCCTTTATTCTTGCGGTGCGTCCCCTTAAACATCCATCCGCGCTCTTTTTTTATTATACAAATTATATAACAACCCCTTCCGCCCACATTGGTTTAGTGAATATTATTCACTCATTTTGGGTATAAATTACTGTAAAAGTAAGGATATATGATATCGTTTTCCCATCTTCCGGGCGGCGGACGGTCACGAAAATCGGCGCGGCCCGGAAGATGGGAAAACCGTCGGGCCGCTGAACGTCGGATGGAGGACAGAGAGGCGCAGAATAAAAGCGCGGAAAAGGTTCCGGCATATCCGGTTATTTCGGTATTTTGATAAAGAAAGAGCCCGGGCGCAAACTGCGTCCGGACTCCGTTTGGCAGGGGCAGAAGGATTCGAACCCTCGGCACGCGGTTTTGGAGACCGCTGCTCTACCAGCTGAGCTATGCCCCTATTTCGGGCGGGCGGAAAAACGGAACCAAGTGCGATTTATTATACCTTCTTGTTCCGGCAATGTCAAGCCCGCCGGACCCGCGGGCCGCGCTTTTACGTTTTCGCTCTTGACAAGGGCCGCATTTTCGACCATAATCATAATCATTAGGTAAAAAGGGAAGAAATAATCCATAGCCTCGGAAAGTCCGGCGGAGGGGAAATCGATGCGTGCCGTGATTACGGTGGTCGGAAGAGACAGGGTCGGCATTCTCGCGCGCGTGGCGACAGTCTGCGCGGATCATCAGGTCAACGTGCTGGAAGTGACGCAGTCCATCCTGCAGGACCTGTTCGCCATGATCATGCTGGTGGACATCTCGCGGTGCACCGTTCCGTTCAGCCGGCTTTCCGACGAGCTTTCGGCCGCCGGCAGCGGGATGGGCCTGAAAATCCATGTGATGCACGAGGAGATCTTCCATTCGATGCACCGCATTTGAAAAAACGCGAATTTTTCAGGGAAAGGCCGTTATCAAGCCATGATCAACACCGGGGACATTCTCGAAACCATCCGCATGATCGACAATGACAATCTGGACGTGCGCACCATCACGATGGGCATCTCCCTGCTCGACTGCGCCGACCCGGACATCCGGAAGGCCTGCGACAAGATTTACGACAAAGTCTGCCGCTACGCCGGGGATCTGGTGAAGACCGGCGAGGACATCAGCAAGGATTACGGCATCCCCATCATTCACAAGCGCGTCTCCGTCACGCCGATCTCGATGCTCGCGGCCGCCTGCCCGGGGAGCGACCCCGTCCGGTTCGCCCTGGCGCTCGACCGCGCCGCAAAGCAGATCGGCGTGAATTTTATCGGCGGGTACTCCGCGCTGGTGCACAAGGGTTTTTCCCCCGGCGACTACGCGGTGATCTCCAGCATCCCGGAGGCGCTGAGCCGCACGGAATACGTCTGCTCCTCGGTCAACGTGGGGACGACGAAGGCCGGCATCAACATGGACGCCGTGGAGAAAATGGGGCACATCGTCCTCGGCGCCGCCAGGGCCACGGCGGACAGGGACTGCATCGGCGCGGCCAAGCTGGTCGTTTTCTGCAACGCGCCCGAGGACAACCCCTTCATGGCGGGGGCCTTCCACGGGCCGGGCGAGCCGGACTGCGAGATCAACGTGGGCGTTTCGGGGCCGGGCGTCGTGCGCGCCGCGCTGGCCAAGGCCGGGGACTGCGACATCTCGGAGGTGGCGGACATTATTAAAAAGACCGCCTTCAAGGTGACGCGCATGGGGCAGCTCGTCGCGCGGGAGGCCTCGCGGCGGCTGTGCGTGCCGTTCGGGATCGTCGATCTCTCGCTCGCCCCCACGCCGGCCGTGGGCGATTCCGTGGCCCATATTCTGGAGGAAATGGGCCTGGAAAGCTGCGGCGCGCACGGGACGACCGCCGCGCTGGCCCTGCTGAACGACGCGGTGAAAAAGGGCGGCGTGATGGCTTCCTCCCACGTGGGCGGGCTCTCCGGCGCGTTCATCCCCGTGACGGAGGACGCCGGCATGATCGACGCCGCCCGGCGCGGCTCCCTCTCGATCACCAAGCTGGAGGCGATGACCGCCGTCTGCTCCGTCGGTCTGGACATGATCATCATCCCCGGCGACGTCCCGCCGGAGATCATCTCGGCCATCATTGCGGACGAGGCCGCCATCGGCATGGTCAATTCCAAGACCACGGCCGTGCGGCTGATCCCGGCCGTCGGCAAAAAAGCCGGCGACGAGCTCCAGTGGGGCGGCCTGCTCGGCGGAGGCCCCGTGATGGAGGTCAACCGCTTCTCCCCGCTGAAGTTCATCCGCCGCGGGGGGCGCCTGCCGGCCCCCATCCAGGGTCTGAAAAACTGAGCGCGGCGCCCGCGCGGGGGCACCGGCGGGCCCTGACGGTTAGTTTTTTCCGTGAAATTCGGCTTTTTGTGTCGATTCCAGTCAGATTATAACCGGCCGGGCCGCCTTTTTGCGCGGAAATCCCCGCCCTTGCAAAAATCCGATTTTCAGCTTATACTGTACTGATACTTTCAAAACGGAGGTGGTCCCATGCAGGATCTGGTCAAGCAAATCGTTGAGATGGATAAAAAGGCCCGGGCGATCACCGACTCGGCCCAGAAAGAAAAAATCGACTCCCAGAAAAAAATTCAGGAAGAACGGGAGCGTATCCGGACAAACTATCTTCAGGAGGCGCGCCGGCGGATCGCGAAGAACGAGCCGGCGGAACGCGCCGCGGCGGAGGCCGCCTGGGAAAAGCAGAAGGCCCGGAACGCGGCCGACGCCGAAAAGCTGGAGACCCTTTACCGCGAAAACGGGGACCGCTGGGTTTCCGAGATCGTGAAACGGGTCACGGGGGAGTGATGCAGGGGATGCTGTCTTCCTTTTCTTCCAACGTGGTCCTTTCCAAGGTGCGCGCCATGTACGGCAGGCGGCTGACGGAAGAGGACTACCGCAACCTGCTGGCCTCCCGGACGGTCGGCCAGGTGACCGCCTATCTGAAAAGCCGCACGGTGTACGGGCGGGTCCTCGCCGGCGTCAGCGAAAGCACCGTCTACCGCAGCCTGCTGGAAGAGAAGCTGAAGCGGCAGCTTCTGGAGGAATCCGCCTCCCTCGGCCGGTATGAGATCACCATCGGCGAGCATTTCGCCCGGTATTTCATCCAGCGCGCGGAGATCGACGAGATCCTCCGCATCCTGATCCTGCTCCAGGCCGGCCGGCAGAAGGACTATTTTTACCACATGCCGGCCTACCTGGCGCACCACACGCACATCGACCTGACCGCCTTCAGCAGGATCCGGGATTACGACGGCCTGCTCGCCGCGCTGGGGCAAACGGAATACCGGAGAATTCTGGAGCCGTTCCGCCCCAAGGAAGGAGAGCGGATCGACTATGCCGCGGTCGAGAACGCGCTGCTGGTGTACCTGTACGGAAACGTCCTCCAGGTCATTGAGAAGAACACGAAGGGCGAGGCCCGCCGCCAGCTTTTCGATATCTTCGCGTCGTACGCCGACCTGACCAACTACGCGAGGATCGTCCGGCTCAAGACGTTCTACCGCATGGAACCGGACGCCATCCGCAGGCTGCTGCTGCCGTACGGGACCATCCGGAAGCGGCTCCTTGCCGAGATGACGACGGCGGAGAACGCGGAGGGCGTCCGCTCCGTGATGGAAAGGACCTCCATCGGGAAGCGGGCACTCAAGCTGAACCACAGCTACGCCGGCGAGCTTCCGCGCCGGATGAATTTCAGAAACTGCCGGCATTATATCTATTTTTCCACCCATCCCTCCGTGGTCCTGATTTCTTATATCCTCATCCTTCAGGTCGAGATTTCCAACATCATCACCATCGTCGAGGGAGTCCGATACCGGCTTGACCCGAAGGAGATCGAATCCATGCTCGTAAAAGCCGGCGGGCAATAACCGGAAGGGAGTGAAACGCTTGTCCGTTGTCAAGATCAAAGTGCTGAGCGTGGTCGGCCGGATGTCCGAACTGGACGCCGTGACGGAGGCGCTGGGGAGATCCTGCGCCTTCCACCCCGACAATGCGCTTTCCTTTTATTCCGACACGTCGGGTTTTTCCCCGCTGAACGAAGAAAACCCCTACGCCGGTTCCCTGAACCGGCTGACCCAGACGGCCGGCGCGCTCGGCAAGCGCCTGGAGCCGATGAGCGCCCGGGAACTGGAAAAGGCCGCGCCGCCGGAGGACTGGAAGCCGTATGTCGAAAACACGGCGGATTCTTTCGCGCGGCTGGCCAAGCAGGCGGACGACGCCCGGCAGAAAGCCCGGAAAGACCGGGAGGAAATGGAGAAGATCCGCCATTTCGTCGGGCTGGACCTGAACCTCGACGAGCTGAAGGACTGCAAGTTCATCAAGGTGCGGTTCGGCTCGCTGCCGAAAGAGAGCTATGAGAAGCTGAACACGTTCCACGACCCGTTCCTCTCCTTCTTTTCCTGCACGGAGGACGACACGCATGTCTGGGGCGTCTACTGCGCCCCGCTGGATTCCGCCGGCGAGGTGGACCGCGTCTTCTCGAGCCTCTACTTCGAGCGCACCCGCATGGCGGAGCTTTCCGGCACGCCGGAGAGCATGCTCAGGCGCCTGAACGACGACATCGGGGCGCAGAAGGCGGCCGTCCGCTCCGCGGAAGAGGAAACCGCCCGCCTGTGGGACCGGGAAAAGCAGAAGATGCGGGAGGTCTACTCATGGCTCTCCGAAAAATTCCTCTGCTTCGGCATCCGGCGCTACGCCGTGCGGTACGGCGACAGCTTCATCCTGATGGGCTGGGTCCCCGCGGACCGGCAGAAGCAGGTCGCCGCATCGCTGGAGCGGCTGGAATCCGTCAAATGCACGTTCGACAGCGCGGAGGAGGAGGACGTTCTGGTTCATTCTCCGCCGGTCCAGCTCAAAAACAAAAAGCTCTTCCGGCCGTTTGAATATCTGGTGCAGATCTACGGCACACCCTCGTACAACGAGGTGGACCCCACCCCGCTGGTCGCGGTCACCTACGTCCTGCTGTTCGGCATCATGTTCGCCGACCTCGGCCAGGGCCTGTTCATCTCGCTGGCCGGGTGGTGGATGGACCGGAAAAAGAAAATGGCGCTCGGCAAGGTGCTGATCCCCTGCGGCTTCTCCTCCGCCGTGTTCGGCACGCTGTTCGGCTCCGTCTTCGGCTTCGAGCACGCGCTCGACCCGTTCTTCAGGCTGTTCGGCCTGAGCGGGAAGCCGATCTCCGTGATGGACCGGCAGACGACCAGCGTGATCATCTACTGCGCGGTGGGGCTGGGCATCTCGTTCGTCATCATCGCCATGCTGACGAATATTTTCTCTTCGCTGCGCAGACGGCGCTACACCGAGGGCCTGTTCGGGCCGAACGGCGCGGCGGGGCTGGTCTTTTACGGCGCCGTGGTGTTCGGCCTGGCCGGGCCGATGCTGCTGGGGCGTTCCGTCTTTACGGCGCCCTACGTGCTGGGCCTGATCGTCCTTCCGCTCCTGCTGATGTTCCTGCGCGAGCTGCTGGGCGGCCTGATGGAAGGCCGGCCGGACTGGAAGCCGGAAAGCTGGGGCGACTACATCATGCAGAATTTCTTTGAGGTCTTCGAGTTCGTCCTCAGCTTCCTGACCAATACCATGAGCTTCATCCGCGTGGGCGCGTTCGTGCTGGTCCACGCCGGGATGATGATGGTGGTGTTCATGCTGGCGGAGATGACGTCCGGCGTCGGCTTTGTGCTGATCGTCGCGTTCGGCAATCTTTTCGTGATCGCCCTGGAAGGGCTGCTGGTCGGGATCCAGTCGATGAGGCTGGAATTCTACGAGATGTTCAGCCGGTTCTTCGACGGCGACGGCCGGCCTTATGCGCCGGTGGTCGTCGGGCAGGAAGCCTGACGCGGCGCCGACGAATCATTTATTTTATTATTTGGAGGAATCAACCATGAGTGTTCTGTTTCTTTGCCTTCCGGCCGCGTTCCTGGTCGCATCCGTCGTCTATTCCATCCGCGCCGTCCGGCGCGGCAAATCGCCGCGCCGCGCGGTGGTCGTTCAGCTCATCGCGTTCCTCGCGGTCTGCGTGCTCTCGCTCGCGGGGGCCCAGGTGACCGCGAGCGCGGCCGCCGACGGCGGGAAAAACCAGACCTCCACTTCGGCCCAGGCCGCCTCATCCTCTTCCGACCGGGGCATTGTGATGCTGGCCGCCGCGCTCGCCACGGGCATTTCGGGCATCGGCAGCGGCATCGCCGTGGCCGCCTCGGCGCCCGCCGCGATCGGCGCCACCAGCGAGGACCCCAAGGCGTTCGGCAAGGCCCTGATCTTCGTGGCGCTGGCAGAAGGCATCGCGATCTACGGCCTGCTGGTCTCCATCCTGATCATCAACGCGGCCTGACCGGCCCGCGGAGGAATCCGAAATGCGTTTTTACCTGATCAGCGACAATATGGACACCAAGGTCGGCATGCGGCTGGCGGGGATCGAAGGGGTCGTCGTGCACGAGGCGGCAGACGTGCGGAAAGCCCTGCAGTACGCCGTCGACCGCGAGGATATCGCCGTGGTCCTGATCACCGAGCGCCTGCTTTCGCTGTGCCCCGAACTCGTCTACAGCATCAAGCTGAACCGCCGGCGCCCGCTGATCGTCGAGATCCCGGACCGGCACGGGAACGGGTATACGAAAGACACCATCACCCGCTATGTCCGCGACGCGATCGGCGTCAAAATCTGAGCCGGCAGCTCGAAAAGGGGTGCTCCAATGGCCGAAATTGACGAAAAAAAAGATAAATTCTATCTTGCCATCAACCACTATGCGGAACAGCAGCGCGAGAGGATCGAGCGGGAGATCGCCGCGTATCAGCGCAAAGAGCTGGAACGCGCCGAAATAGAAGTCCTGAACGAATGCTACCGCATGATCCAGAAGGAAATGAACCAGATGCGCGGCGGCATCGCCCGCGAAATGGCCACGCGAGAGACGGAGGACCGGCGCCGCCTGCTGAAACGGCGCGCCGAAATCACGGACGAGGTCTTCCGGAAGGCCGCCGGGCGCCTGCGGGAATTCTCCCGGCAGGATGGTTACGCCGGATATCTGGAGCGGTCCGCACGGAAGTTCGCGGAGCTCTTCGGCCGCCCCGGCGTCGTGATCGACCGGCGGCCCGAGGACCAGAAGCACGAAGAGACGATCCGCCGGGCGCTGGGGCTGGAATGCACCTTCCGGACGGACGCGTCCATCCGGCTGGGCGGCCTGCGCGCCAGCCACCCGGAGTTCGGGATCCTCGCGGACGAAACGTTCGATTCCCTTCTGGCGGACCAGCGCGGCTGGTTTGAGAAAAATTCCGGCCTCGCTTTCGCCTGAACGCGTTTAAGAGCAATTCCAGTCGTGGCGGAGAGATCGAAATTGCTTCTCCCCCGCCTCCGGCGGGGGAGAAGCAAAAGGAATTCCGAAACTCAACTGGAAACGCTGCAGCTGCATCGGAGATGAAGTTATGGACAATCAGAACAGGATATTCGGAATCAACGGCCCCGTCGTGACCGTTCTCGGCTCGCGCAGCTTCTCCATGGCGGAAATGGTCTTCGTGGGGGACGAGCGCCTCGTGGGCGAGGTCATCGGCGTCTCGGACCGCAAGACCACCATCCAGGTCTATGAGGAAACGTCGGGCCTTCGCCCCGGCGAGCCGGTCTACGGCACCGGAAGCCCCATGAACGTCACGCTCGGGCCCGGCGTCCTCGACAATATTTTCGACGGGATCGAACGCCCGCTCAAAGAGATCGCGAAGCAGTCCGGATCGTTCATCTCGCGCGGGAGCAGCGTGCCCCCGCTCGACCCGGAAAAGCAGTGGGACGTCACGGTCTCCGTCCGGGCGGGCGACCGCCTCAAGGGGGGCGACGTTTACGCCGAGTGCCCCGAGACGCCCATCATCCGCCACAAATGCATGGTGCCGCCCAACCTTTCCGGCACCGTGACGAAGGCGGCGCCTTCCGGGAAATACCGGGTGAACGACACCGTCGTCGAGCTGGCCGACGCCGAAGGCAGGGTCCACTCCTTAACCCTCTGCCAGAAATGGCCGATTCGAAACCCGCGGCCCGTGCTGCGCCGCCGGCCGCCGACGGTTCCCCTCATCACCGGCCAGCGCGTGATCGACACGCTGTTCCCCATCGCGAAGGGCGGGGCCGCGGCCATTCCGGGCGGCTTCGGCACCGGCAAGACCATGACGCAGCACCAGCTCGCGAAATGGTGCGACGCCGACATCATCATCTACGTCGGCTGCGGCGAGCGCGGCAACGAGATGAGCCAGGTTCTGGAAGAATTCTCTGAGCTGGTGGACCCGAAGTCCGGCCGGCCGATGACCGACCGCACCGTGCTGATCGCCAACACCAGCAACATGCCCGTGGCGGCGCGCGAGGCTTCCATCTACACGGGCATCACGCTCGGCGAATACTACCGCGACATGGGCTACCACGTGGCCCTGATGGCCGATTCCACCTCCCGCTGGGCGGAGGCGCTGCGCGAGATCTCCGGCCGGCTGGAGGAAATGCCGGCCGAGGAGGGCTTCCCCGCCTATCTGCCGAGCCGCCTTTCCGAATTCTACGAGCGCGCCGGGCTGGTCGACAACCTGAACGGCACGGAAGGCTCGATCACCATCATCGGCGCCGTTTCGCCGCAGGGCTCCGATTTTTCGGAGCCGGTCACCCAGAACACCAAGCGGTTCACCCGCTGCTTCTGGGCGCTGGACAAGGCGCTGGCCTACGCGCGGCACTACCCGGCCGTCAACTGGATGCAGAGCTACAGCGAGTACCAGACCGAGCTGGACCCCTGGTACGCCGAGCACCTCGGGGAGGATTTCATCCGCTTCCGCAAGCAGATCGGCAACATCCTCCAGCAGGAAGACAAGCTGATGGAGATCGTCAAGTTGATCGGCACCGACGTGCTGCCGGACGACCAGAAGCTGGTCATCGAGACCGCGCGCGTGATCCGCACGGGCTTCCTGCAGCAGGACGCCCTGCACCCGCAGGACACCTACGTGCCGCTCGAAAAGCAGAAGCTGATGATGAAAACCATCCTGCATCTTTATGAAAAAGCGAAAAGCCTGGTCTCCGCCGGCGTTCCGATCTCCGATATCCTGCGCTCCGGCCTGTTCGACAAAGTGGCGCGGATGAAGAACGAGATTCCCAACGACAAGCCGGAGCTGTTCGACGGCTACCTCCAGGAAATCGACCGGACCTTTTCCGCCATCGTCGCGGCCTGAGGGCCGCCGGCGAAAGCGCTCCGGCAATCATTCGTTTGGGAAGGCGGTTTCACATGATTCTTGATTATATTGGAGTGAAGGACATCAACGGCCCGCTGATCGTCCTGGACGGCGTGGAGAACGCGTCGTACGAGGAGGTCGTCGATATCCGCCTGGACGACGGGAGCCTGCGCCAGGGCCGGATCGTCCAGATGGACGGGAAGCGCGCGGTGATCCAGGTCTTCGAGGGGACGCGCGGCATCTCGCTGACGAACACCCGCACCCGGCTGATGGGCCGCCCGATGGAGATGCCGCTTTCCCCCGAGATCCTCGGGCGCATTTTCGACGGCTCCGGCCGCCCGATCGACGGGCTGGGGGACATTTTCCCCGTTCAGACGGCGAACGTCAACGGCACGCCGATCAACCCGGTCTCCAGGGTCTATCCGAAGAACTACATCAACACGGGCATCTCGACCATCGACGTGCTGATGACGCTGATCCGCGGCCAGAAGCTGCCGATCTTCTCGGGCTCCGGCATGAAGCACAACGAGCTCGCCGTGCAGATCGCCCGGCAGGCCAAGATCAGCGACGGCGACGGCAGCAACTTCGGCATTGTGTTCGCCGCCATGGGCGTCAAGAACGACGTGGCGCAGTATTTCCGAAACTCGTTCGAGGAATCCGGCGTGCTCCAGCGCGTCGTGATGTTCCTCAACCTGGCGAACGACCCGATCATCGAGCGCATCCTCACCCCGCGCTGCGCGCTGACGGTGGCGGAGTACCTCGCGTTCGGGCTGGGGATGCACATTCTCGTGATCCTGACGGACATGACCGCCTACGCCGAGGCGCTGCGCGAGTTCAGCTCCTCCAAGGGCGAGATCCCGGGCCGCAAAGGCTTCCCGGGGTATCTCTACTCGGACCTCGCGTCGCTCTACGAGCGGGCCGGCATGGTGCGCGGCAAGCCCGGCTCGGTCACGCAGATCCCCATCCTGACCATGCCGAACGACGACGTGACCCACCCGGTGCCCGACCTGACCGGCTACATCACGGAAGGGCAGATCGTCCTCGACCGCTCGCTCGACGCGGCGGGCATCTACCCGCCCGTCTCCGTGCTGCCCTCCCTTTCGCGCCTGATGAAGGACGGCATCGGGAAGGGTTTCACGCGCGAGGACCACTCCCAGCTCGCAAACCAGCTCTTCGCCGCCTACGCGAAGGTGATGGATGCGCGCTCGCTGGCCTCGGTCATCGGGGAAGAGGAACTCTCCGACGAGGATAAAAAATATCTGGAGTTCGGGCGGCAGTTCGAGTCCCGGTTTGTCAACCAGGGCTTTAACGCAAACCGCACGATCCAGCAGAGCCTCGACGCCGGCTGGGAGCTGCTGGCCACCCTGCCGCGCGAGACGCTGGACCGCGTGGACGCCGCGACCCTCGACCGGTACTACGAGCCCGCGAAAAAGCGCCTGGAGGCCGCGGGCGCGGCCGGCCCGCGGCTGAAGCCGGAGGCCGCCGGGCCGGACGAAAGCGGAAACGGGGAGAAACCGAATGAGTAGCACGGTCACGCCGACGAAAGGGAACCTGCTCGCCACGAAGAAATCGCTCGCGCTCTCGCGCACGGGCTTCGAGCTGCTGGACCGCAAGCGGAACATCCTGATCCGCGAGATGATGGGCCTGATCGACCGGGCCTCCAAGATCCAGGGGAAGATCGACCGCGCCTACGCCGACGCCTACGCCGCCCTTCAGCGCGCCAACATCACGCTGGGCATCTGCGACGAGCTCTCCGAAACGGTGCCGGTTGAAAACGGGCTGAACGTCGCCTACCGCAGCGTGATGGGCGTCGAGATCCCGATGGTCTCCCTCGAAAAATCCAAGCCGGTGCCCGTTCCCTTCGGCCTTCATTCCTCCAACATCCTACTCGACCAGGCCTATCAGAGCTTTCTCGAGGTCAAGCGCCTGACGGCGGAGCTGGCGGAGGTCGAGAACAGCGTGTACCGCCTGGCCGACGCCGTCAAAAAGACGCAGCGGCGCGCGAACGCCCTGAAAAACATCCTGATCCCCCGCTTCGAGGCAACCGCCAAGTCCATCTCCGACGCCCTCGAGGAAAAGGACCGGGAGGAATTTTCCCGCCTGAAGGTCATCAAGCGCCAGAAAGAACGGACGCAGGAATGAAGAGGACCGGCCTCCCGGCCGGTCCTCTTCATTCCCACAGCCAAACGGTTCAGGGCTCTTCCGTTTCATCCGGGCGATCCCCGCTTTCAGGCTTCTCCGCGCCGAACGCGCGCTCGGCCGCAGCGCGGCCGAGATCGATCAGCGCGGAATCGCCGTCCCCGGCCCCGGCAAGACCGCCCGGGACCTTCGCGTAAACCTCGGCCACCATCGAGCGCATCCAGAGCCCCGGCGTGATCCGCATGGAATAGCCGCAGCCGTTTTCGACCATCCACTCGTAGAACTTCGCCTTGGGCAGACCGTAGGCCGAGAGGATCGCCATCACCGCCCCGCCCGGCACCACGGCCGCCGCCGAGGTCACGCCCGAGCGCAGCATCCCCTCCACCACCTTTTCAAACGCGGCGCAGACCCGCTGCATGAAAACGCCGCCGCTCTCGCCGCCGGGCGGCGTCACGGCTTTCCCGCTCCCCGCGACCCACCGCGCGAACTCCGGGTCGCCGGCGGCGATCTCCCGCGCCGTCCTGCCCTCCCAGCGGCCGAAATCGCATTCCCGGAAGTCCGGGATCGCGATCGGCTTCGCCTGGGGATACAGCAGGCGGAGCGTCTGCACGCACCGCTTCTGCGGCGCCGTAAAATACGCCTTCACCTGCGGGTAGGCGCGGGCCGCGGCCAGCGCGCGGATGCGGCGCGCCCCGTTTTCGGAAAGGGGCAGGTCCGTGCTGCCCACATAGCGGCCGGTCTCGTTCCCCTCGGTCGCCCCGTGGCGGATCAGATGGATCACATACGATTTCATCTCGTCTTCCCTTCCCTTGATCTTCCATATTTTAGTAAAATAGGATCCCAGATTATGAGAATTCCGGACCCCGGGACACGATATATGGGGCTTTACAAAAAGTTATAATTGTTATATGATTTACAGGACGTTAAGGACGAAATTCGACAGGGGATAGTGCGGATGAACAACAATTTTGCGAGAATCATCACTTTGCTGCGGAAGGAGCGCGGAAGCAGCCAGAAAAAAGCGGCGGAGGATCTGGGGATCTCGCAGGCGCTGCTCTCCCATTATGAGAAGGGGATCCGCGAGTGCGGCTTGGATTTTGTGGTGCGGGTGGCCGACTACTACGGCGTTTCGTGCGACTACCTGCTCGGCAGGACGCCCGAGCGCAGCGGCGCGACCATTTCGGTGGAGGATATCCCGGAGCCGGATGCGGCCGGGAAAGAGAACGTGCTGCACGGCAGGGGGGCCAGCCTGCTGCCGGTGCTGAACAAGAAGCTGCTCGCCAACTCGCTCAACATCCTGTACGGCGCGCTGCAGAAGATCGGGTGCCGCGCCCTCACGAGCGAGGTCTCGGCCTACCTCAGCCTCGCGGTCTACAAGGCGTTCCGGCTGGTGTACTCGGCCAACCCGAAAAACCCGCAGAGCTTTTTCGCCGTTCCGCCGCTGCAGTACGGCGGGCGCTCCAGCGCCGCGCAGGAGATCGCGCTGAGCAACGCGGCCTGCCTGCTGGCGGGGGAAAAGCCGGACGGGATGGACCCGCCCGAAAAAGGCTGCGCGCCCGCCGCCTCCCCCGAAAAGATTTCGGAGGAATACCCCCTTTTCGCCTCTTCCCTGTTCAACCTGATCCAGAACTCCGAAAGCAGGATGGGAACCCAGAAAACGTAAGATCGCTTCGGCGCGGGAAATTTCCCGCGCCGTTTTTCAGAGCCACGAACGGGTGGCGCGGATATAGAGCTTCTTGACGATCTGCGAGAGCAGCATATAGCAGGCCACGATCAGCGCGAGCCAAAGAAAATACCTGCCCGGCAGCGGCTGCAGGCCGATGGAAAGGCCCACGGGCGTGAACGGGATCAGCGCCCCGACGGCCATCACGGCGGTCGTCATCAGCACGACGGGCCGGGCCGCTCGGCTCTGGATGAACGGCAGCTTCGGCGTGCGGATCATGTGGATGATCAGCGTCTGGGAAAACAGGCTCTCCACAAACCAGCCGGCGTTGAACAGCCCCACCAGCGCGGGATCCGCGGCGGTGTTGCAGCCGAAAACGAACCACATCAGCGCGAAGGTCGCAAGGTCGAACACCGAGCTCACCGGCCCGATGCAGAGCATGAAGCGCCCCATGCCGGAGGCGTCCCATTTTCGCGGGGTGCGCAGGTACTCGGGGTCCATGTTGTCCCACGGGATGGAGATCTGCGAGATATTGTAGAGCAGGTCCAGCAGAAGGATCTGGACCGGCATCATGGGCAGAAACGGCAGGAACGCGCTCGCCGCGAGCATCGAGAGCACGTTGCCGAAATTCGAGCTGACGGTCATCCGGATATATTTCACGATGTTCCCGAAGATTTTGCGCCCCTCCATCACGCCGTGGACCAGGACGTTCAGGTCCTTTTCGAGCAGGATAATGTCGGCGCTCTCCTTCGCGATGTCGACCGCCGTATCGACCGAAATGCCCACGTCGGCCCGGCTGAGCGCGTGCGCGTCGTTGATGCCGTCGCCCAGGAAGCCCACCGTGTGCCCGGCGGCCTGCAGGGCATCGACGACGCGCGCCTTCTGCATCGGCGAAAGCTTCGCGAAGATCGAGACCGACCCCGCCGTGTTCCGCAGCTCCACGTCCGTCATGCGCTCCACGTCCGTCCCGAGCAAAATGCGGTCGGAGCGCAGGCCGACCTTCTCGCAGACCTTGCGGGTCACGGTCTCGCTGTCCCCTGTCAGCACCTTGACCTGCACGCCGTATTCCCCGAGGGACTTGATGGCGGAAGCCGCGGATTTTTTCGGGGGGTCCAGCAGGCCGAGGCAGCCCAGCAGTGTCATGCCGCTCTCGTCGCCGACGCCGAACACGCCCTCCCTCGCGGGATTTCGCTTGCAGGCGACCGCGATCACGCGCATCCCGTCGTCGTTCAGACCGTCCGAAAGCCGGTGGGCCGCCCCGCGCAGCTCGTCGGTCATGGGGACGGTTCGGCCGCCGTCCAGGCAATAGGAGCAGATGCCGAAAATCTCCTCGAAGGCGCCCTTCGTGATCAGCAGCGTCCCGCCCTGCCGGTCCTTGAGCACCACGCTCATCCGGCGGCGTGAGAAATCGAACGGGATCTCGTCCACCTTCGTGTACTCGCTGCTGCGGTAGGTGAGGCTCTCTTCCGACGCCTTGTCGATCACCGCAAGGTCGATCAGGTTCTTCAGCCCGGTCTGGAAATAGCTGTTCAGATACGCATACTCCAGGACGCCGGCATCCTCCTCGCCCCGCAGGTTCAGGTGACGCTCGATGGTGATCTCATCGCGCGTGAGGGTGCCGGTCTTGTCGGTGCAGAGGACGTCCATCGCGCCGAAGCTCTGGATCGAGTTGAGGTGCTTGACGACGGTCTTCTTCTTTGCCATGCTGACCGCGCCCTTCGCGAGGTTCGTGGTCACGATCATCGGCAGCATCTGCGGCGTGAGGCCGATGGCGATCGAAATGGCGAACAGCAGCGCCTGCAGCCAGTCGTGCTTGTTCAGGCCGTTGATGAGGAACACGACGGGCACCATCACCAGCATGAAGCGGATCAGCAGCCGGCTCACGGCGTTGATGCCCCGGTCGAAGCTCGTCAGTTCCCGCCGGCCGGAGAGGGCCTTCGCCATATTGCCGAAATAGGTCCGGTCCCCCGTGGCGAGCACCACGGCCGTCGCGGAGCCGCTGACCACGTTCGTGCCCATAAAGCAGATGTTCTGCAGGTCGAACAGATTGGCGCCCTCCCGCGCGGGAGCGGGGTCGGGGAACTTTTCGACCGGCTGCGATTCGCCCGTCAGGGCGGACTGGCTGATGAAGAGGTCCTTCGCGCGCAGAACGCGCAGGTCGGCGGGGACCATGTCCCCCGCCGAAAGCACCACGATGTCCCCCGGGAGCAGGTCCGCCATGTTGATCTCTTCCCGGCCGTTCTCCCTGCGGATGACCGCCGCCGTGGTCTTGACCATCGAGCGCAGGGCCTCCGCCTCCCTGCCGGAGCGGAACTCCTGGAAAAAGCGGAGGCCGCCGCTGACCAGCACCAGGATCAGGATCACCATCACTGCGGAAAGGTCCCCGCCCTCGCCGGAATGGACAAAAACGGTCGAGGTCAGGAACGAGATCAGCGCGATCACCAGCAGGATGCCCGTAAAGGGGTTCAGGAACGCATCCACCAGCTGCACATACCACGGCTTGGGTTTCTCGTGGCTGATCTCGTTGCTGGGGTACTGGTCGGAAAGCTGCTGCACGTCGACGATATCCAGCCCCTTTTCCCGCGTTTTCAGGCGGGAAAGCAGAATGTATTTTTCCAGAGCCGAGTATTCTTCGAGCTTCCGGGAAATTTCACGGGCCGCGGCCGAATCGGCGGTTCCTTTCTGCCTGCGGAAAACCATCCCCCAGCCCCCTTTTGCGAAATCAGCGCCGGAAAGCCCCTCCGGCCGGGGATCGGCGCGGCCTCAGGAACTCAGTTCCGCAGATAGACCGTGCCGGCTCTCTCGTCCGCGGGATCGGGAAGCAGATTCGGGAGCATGACGTCCTCCTCCAGATAGGCGGAGCCGATGCCGACCGACGAAACGATCACGAGGAACAGCAGGCCCGTCTGGACCCAGAGGATCGTGACGTCCGTCAGGCCGTGCACCAGCACCGCGGTGACCGCGGCGGTCGCCAGGATATTCATGTCCGTGCAGATATTGTTCCGGAACCGGAGGAACAGGAGACGGATCTGGGCGATGCCGTAGACGCACAGCGCCGTGAGGCCCGCCGCGCCGAAATTGAGCAGGATGTCCAGCAGCAGGTTGTGGGCATGATAAGTCCCGTACCCGCCGAACCGGTCGTAGACCATGTGGTAGGCGGTGGTCCCGATGCCGAACAGCGGGTGCTCCCCGATCCCTTTGAGCGACGTCTGCCAGATGGAAAGGCGCTGCGCGAGGGTCGTCTCGATCGCGCCGGCTCCGCGCGGCGAAAAGACCGGCACCAGCACGCACACGGCGGCGTAGACCGCCGAGCCCGCCAGGAAAACCGCCGCCAGCTTGAACCGCTTTTTATAGCACAGCATCACGAGGACCGCGCAGAGCATCGCCGCAAAGGAGGAATAGCTGCCCGTGAGGTACAGCCCCATGAAGTTGAGCGCGATGACCGCCGCATAGAGCGAAAGGTGCTCCGGATTGGTAAAGATGCGGTACAGCGCGATGAGGATCACGAACTCGATCACCATGCCGTAATAATTGGCGTTCGTGAACACCGAGACCGGCCGGTACTGCGGCGCGGAGGCGAAGAAATACGCCTTCTGGCACACGGCGACCAGCACGCACCACACGCTGCCGGCGCAGGCCGTGTCCATCGCCTGCTGGAAGAGCTGCCGCGTCATCACGCTGCGCAGGTAAAGGCCGCAGGTCACCACGGCATAGATCAGGATGGAGCAGGCCATCCCCAGGTAATTGTTGTAGACGGCGGAAACGAAAAACGAGGCGGCCACAAAGGCGAACAGCAGCTTGGTGTAAGGGGCGCTGAACGCCTTCGTGCGGACGCGGTAGTGCACCATCGTGCTCAGTGCGACGTACAGGACCGCCGCCAAGCTGAAATAAACGGGCAAAAAGACGGACACCGTCAGCCCCAGCACCGCGATGCGGTCCCTGTCCAGGGCTGAGGAACTGTTTTTGGAACGCAAATAAGCCCGAACGTTCTCAATAATAAGGGTCATCCCTTTCTTTCCGGCCGGAGGCATCCTGCAGGCCGCGGGGCAACGGCTCCGCGCTTTCAGGGCCAATGGGTTATTATAGCACAATGCGGCGGCGAAGCAAGAAGAATTCCTTCTTAATGTTCCAGGATAACGGTCCTATATTTGTATATTATAATGAAAATCATGAACGCGGATTGAATGATTGGACAACAAACCTTTAATTTTCTTTGAATTCGATTATACTGGAAGCAGGAACGCGCCGGACGGCGGAAATTTTGAGCGACGGGAAAAACGGGGGAATGAAAATGGCGGAAGAACTCCAACAGTCCTATTGTGAGCGATCCCGGCCGGACTATGTATCCGGCCTTTCGGACGCGGAGGTCGCGCAGCGCACGCGGCAGGGGCAGGTCAACGGCCCGGAGCCCGTCCGCACGAAGACCGTCGCGCAGATCGTGCGCGGGAACCTCGTCACGCCGTTCAACATTTTGAACGCCGCGCTCGCGGCGCTGGTGCTGGCCGTCGGCGGGTCGTACAAGAACCTGATGTTCATGGGCGTGATCCTCTGCAACCTGCTGATCGGCACCCTGCAGGAGATCCGCGCCAAAAAAACGACCGACCGGCTTTCGCTGATCACCGCGCCGAAAGCGCGCGTGGCGCGCGGCGGGGTGGAAAGGGAGATCCCGATCCGCGACCTGGTGCCGGACGACGTGCTGATCCTCTCATCCGGCGGGCAGGTACCGGCCGACTGCGTCGTGCTGGACGGCCAGTGCGAGGCGGACGAGTCCCTGCTGACGGGCGAATCGGAGCCCGTGGCCAAAAAAGCCGGCGACCGCCTGCTGAGCGGCAGCAGCCTGGCCGGCGGCAAATGCCGCGCCCGCGTGGAGCACGTGGGGGCGGAAAATTACGCGCGGAAAATCACCGCGAGCGCGAAATATATGAAAAAGCCGAACTCCGAGATCCTCGCGTGGACCGACCGCATCATCCGGTTCACCGGCTTCGCGATCCTCCCGATCGGCGGCCTGCTGTTCTACAAGCAGATTGCCCTTTCGGGGCAGCCGCTGCGGTCCGCCGTCGTCAGCACCGTGGCCGCGCTGATCGGCATGATCCCGGAGGGGCTCGTCCTCCTGACGAGCGTGGTCCTCGCGGTGGGGGTCGTGCGCCTGGCCCGGCGCAGGACGCTCGTGCGCGACCTGTACTCCATCGAGACGCTCGCGCGGGTGGACACGCTCTGCCTGGACAAGACCGGCACCCTCACGGAGGGCACCCTGCAGTTCGACGGCCTGGTCCCGCTGGGCGGCGCCGAAGAGGAAAAGGCGGCGGAGGCCCTCGCCGCGCTCTCGGCCGCGCTGGACGACGGCTCGCCCACGATGAACGCCGTGCGCGAGGCGTTCCCGAAGGCGCCCGGCTGGAAATGCGACGGGTCCGTGCCGTTTTCCTCCGCGCGGAAATGGAGCGCCGCGCATTTCGGGCAGGCCGGCGGGTTCGTCCTCGGCGCGGGGGAATTCATCCTGCGGGAGAGGTTCGAGCCCCTGCGCCCGCAGGCCGAGGAATACGCGAAGCGCGGGCAGCGGGTGCTGCTGCTGTGCGCGACCGAGACGCTGCCGCACGGCGAAATCGACCCCGCGGCCGCCTCCCCGCTCGCGCTGGTGCTGCTGAGCGACCGCATCCGCAAAAACGCCCGCCGCACGCTGGAATTTTTCGCGGACCAGGGCGTGGACATCAAGGTCATCTCCGGCGACAGCCCGGCCACGGCCGCGCACATCGCCCGGAAGGCCGGACTGAAGGGCGCCGGCCGGTCCGTCGACGCCACCCGGCTGAAAAGCTACGGGGAGATCAAGGCCGCCGCGGAGCGGTACTCGGTGTTCGGGCGCGTCACGCCGCGGCAGAAGCTGGAGCTGGTCAAGGCCCTGAAGGAGAAAAAACACACCGTCGCCATGACGGGCGACGGCGTGAACGACGTGCCGGCGCTGAAGGAAAGCGACTGCAGCATCGCGATGGCCTCGGGCAGCGACGCCGCGCGCACGGTCTCGCAGATCGTGCTGCTGGATTCCGACTTCGCCGCCATGCCCGCCGTCGTGGCCGAGGGCCGGCGCTCCATCAACAACCTGCAGCGTTCGGCCGCGCTATTCCTCGCCAAGGCGATCTTCTCCGCCGTCATCGCCGTGCTGTTCATCTTCTGCCGCTGCAATTACCCGTTCCAGCCCGTGCAGTTCACGCTGATCAGCGCGGCGACCATCGGCATCCCCTCGTTCTTCCTCGCGCTGGAGCCGAACCGGGAGCGCCTGCGCGGCCGGTTCATCGTCAACATCCTCGGCAAGGCCCTGCCCGGCGCGCTGACCATGTCGGCCAACATCGCGGCGCTGGCGGCGCTTTCCCTGTCCCTCGGCCTGAAGGACCCGGAGATCTCAACCCTCGCGGTGATCGTGACCGGCTACACCGGGCTGCTGGTCCTGTTCCGGGTCTGCGTTCCGTTCCGCGCGGGGCACACGGCGCTGTTCGCGCTGATGTGCGCTTTCTTCGCGCTCTCGCTGGTCTTCTTTCCCTCGGTCTTCGAGATCGTGCCCCTGACGGCGCCGATGTTCTTCGTGCTGCTGCCGCTCCTGCTTCTGGCGACCTGCCTGATGCCGGCGCTGCAGCGCCTGACGGAGGCCGCCGTGCGCCGCCGGTCCTAAACGACGCCGATCCTGCGGAAATAGCTCTCGCTGGAGAGGCCGGCGGGCCGCAGATACCTCCCCAGCCCGAAGAGGCAGTCCGGGTCCCCCGCCGTGAGCGCGTTTTTCCGGTCCTCGCAGACCATGGAGGCCCGGAATCCGAGGCCGCGGACGACGGAAATCGATTCCCGGCTGACGATGCCGTAGGGATAGACGAACGCTGTGGGGGTGTGTCCGGTCATCTCCCGCACCCGGTCCTGCATCTTCCGCAGATCGGTTTCGAGCATCGCCCGGTAGGCGGCGGCGCTTTCCGTCCGCAGCTTCCGCGCGCCGAGCCGGGGCGAGGTTCCGTGCAGGTCGTAGGAATGGTTTTGGATCTCCACCGCGCCGGAATCCGCCAGCTCGGCGACCTCGCTCCACGTCAGATAGGAGTAGATTTCGTGGTCGGCGTCGCCCTGCGTGTACCGGTCGGTGTAGGAGCCGACCGGCGAGATCACGATCCGCATTCCGTATTTCAGGGCCAGCGGGTATGCGTAGAGGTAATTGTTGTAGCAGCCGTCGTCGAACGTGAGCATCACCGGCTTTTCCGGCAGCGGAACGCCCCGGTCCACAAAGTCGATCAGGTCCCGCACGACGACGGTCTCGTATCCCCGGGCGCGCAGATAGCTCATGTCCGATTCCAGCGCGGCGGGCGAAACCACGTACTGCCCCTGCCGGTCCGGGTCCTTCACAATGCTGTGGTACATCACGATCGTCAGCTCCGCGCTTTTACGCGGCCGTGCGCCGGCGGAAGCCGCCGCGAAGCGGAACAGCGCCGCGGCGGTCAGAAGGGCGGCGCACAGCGCGATCCGGAAGCGGCGCCCCGCCCGGAACGAAAGGAACATGAAGCAACCCCGCCTTCCACAGAAAGCATATGGAGCGGCGGGGCGTTTCATTCCTCCCGACCCGGCGCGACGCCCTCCAGATCGAACGGCGGGATGTACGACCGGCTGGCGGACGACCGCTCCTGCACGTAGCCGTCGAGGCCGAGGGCGAAGAGCCTGTCCTGCACCTTGGCGTATTCCCGCGCTGTGACGCGCCGGCCGAGACCCGGGAAGGCGGCCGCACGGCCGCACGGCACGTACTGGGCCATCAGGCTGACCGGCACACCCGGCGGCAGGTTCCCGGCCAGCCATTCCAGCGCCACGACGGAATTGCGCGTGTGCCCCGGGAGGATCAGGTGGCGCACGAGGGTTCCGCGCCGCATCACGCCGTCCGCATCGAAGACGGCGGGGCCGGTCTGGCGGGCCATCTCCAGCACGGCGGCCCGCGCCGTCTCCGGGTAGTCCGGCGCGTCGGAAAGCTCCGCCGCGAGGGAAGCCTCCGCGTATTTGAAATCCGGCAGATAGATATCCACACGGCCTTTTAGCGCCCTCAGGGTGGCAAGGCTCTCGTACCCGCCGCAGTTGTAGACGACGGGGACGCAGGGCTTCCGGACGGAAAGCGCGCGCAGGATGGCCGGCACAAAATGCGTGGGCGTGACGAGGTTGAGGTTGTGCGCGCCCTTCTCCTCCAAGCGGCGGAAGATTCCGGCCAGCTCCTCCGGGGAAACCCGGCGGCCGGCCTTCTTCTCCGCGCTGATCTCATAATTCTGGCAGTACGCGCACCGCAGGCCGCAGCCGGTGAAGAACACCGCGCCGCTGCCGCGCGTGCCGCTGATGCACGGCTCCTCCCAGAAATGCAGCGCCGCGCGCGCCACCACGGCGTCGGCGCCCATCCCGCAATACCCGGCGCCGGAATACGGCCCCCGCCGGACGCCGCAGCGGCGCGGGCAGAGTTCGCAGTGCTCGAGGATCATGCACCCGCCCCGATCCCCAGGAACGCGGCGAGGCCGCCGCGCTTCCCGCCGGTGGCGCGGTGCGAAAAGAAGCGGTCCGCCCCGCACCGGGTGCAGATCCCGGCGACGGAGATCGACTCTTCCGGCACGCCGGCCCGCATCAGGATGCGCCGGTTGGCCTCCCACAGATCGATATGGTATTTGCCGCCGCCGTCCTCCCGGATGAACCCGGCGGGGTCCAGCTCCCGGAGCGCGGCGAACACGTCGCGCACGGGGCGGTCCACCTCGAAGCAGCAGGGTCCGATGGAAGGGCCGATGCCGGCGAGCAGCGCGGACGGACGGCTGCCGAACTCGCGCGCCAGGGCGGCGACCGCCTCCGCGCCGATCTTCGCGGCCGTGCCCCGCCACCCCGCGTGCGCGAGGCCGACGGCGCGGTGCTCCGGGTCGACGAGGAAGACCGGCACGCAGTCCGCGGTGTGGATCACCAGCGTGACGCCCGGCGCGTCCGTGACCAGGCCGTCGACGCCCCTCATGGTCTGGGGCTTCCACACGCCCGCGCCGCGGTCCTCCGGCCCCACCCGGCGGACAAAGGCATGGTGGTCCTGCGCGGCGGAGACGAGAGAGGAAAAATCCAGCCCCGCAGCCGCGCAGAATCTCCGGCAGTTCTCCAGAACGTTCCGGTCCGGGTCGCCGCGCCCGAACGCAAGGTTCATCGACGCGAATTCCCCGCGGCTCACCCCGCCGGCGCGCGTGGAAAATGCCTGCCGCACGAAGGGGAACCGCTCGAACGCGGGGAACACAAGATATTCGACCCCGCCGCTTTTCCGCAGTGCCATGCCGCCGGTCTTCAAAATTCTTCAAACCGCCCTTTCTCCGTATCGCTACGGCCCTGATTGTACCACAGGGCGCGGCGCATGGCAACCCGCCGCCTCACCGGTAAATCGTGACGAAGCGGATATTGAAGAAATCGCAGACGAGCAGATCGTCCGAATCGGCCTCCTGCAAAAGGATGTAGTTCGCCCCGACATCGAGCAGAAGGCCCGCCTTGTCGGTAAAGGTGTTGGAACCGAGCAGGAACTGCACGCGGACCCGGCGGCCGATCTGCGTGCGCAGAAAGCCGTTCAGATATTCCGTGCTTTCCAGCGTCAGCGGCGCGGGCTGGGCGGAACCGCTCAGCGGGACGGCCCGGGCCGCCTCCGAAGGCGCCAGGATGCCGGCCCCTGCCCCGGCGCCCGGCGCGGACTGCGTCCCCTCGGCCCCGGCCGCGGGGGGCGCCGCCGACGCCCCGGCGGGCCGCGTCCCGTTCACGGGCGCGTACGTCCACTGCCGCCCGCCGACCGGGCAGTTCCTTTGCTGATCGTAAACCGCGGCGAAATCCGCCGATTTCTGATCCATAACGATCCCCTCCTTCAGCTCTGGGCATATTTTTCCGTCGGAATATAGAAGCAGTGGCTGCGGATCCGGGTGAGGAAGGAACCCGCCCCGCCCGGCGGGAAAAGTCCCGCGCAGGTCGGGCTGAAAGGATTGTAGTAAAACAGCGAATTCGCCACCGCGCCGAACGAGCCGCCCTGCAGGACCCAGTCCGCAACCTCGTACTGAAAATCCGTCGGGTCCATATTATAGACGTTCTGCGCGTTGTAGGCGCCGCCGACGGAAGTCATCATGCAGGTGAACTGCCGGGCCTGCTCCATGACGGCGCGGATATTCCCTCCCCGGCTGACGCGGAAAAACTCCCCGTAAGGGACCCTGGCGCGGTTCCCCACGACCGAAGCCATGGCCCGCATCCCGTTGTCCCCTTCGCCGCCGGCCTCGCACGCAATCAGCCGGGCCAGCAGTTCCCGATCCGAATACGGCATCACCGATCCCCCGTTTCACAGAAATTGCAGCATTTCCAGCCGGGGCGCGGAAACCTTTCGCTTCTCAACCGCAGCTGGAACCGCTATAGAAAATACACTAAAAGCAGTATATGCCCGCGGTTTCCCGGCGGGCACAAACGGGCAAAAAATTCCCGCGGGGCGTTCCCCGCGGGAAAAGCGGAATTTTACGCCTGACCGCCGCAGAACTCCGCGACCAGCCGGGCCACCTCGGCGCCGTCGGCCCTGCCGCGGACCTGCGGCATCAGCTCCTTCATCAGGCGCCCCCGGTCGCGCGGCGACGGCTGCGCGATCGAAAGGCGGGCCGCCGCGTCCCGGATCAGGGCGCGGATCTCGTCCCCGCCCATTGTCTTCGGGGCAAACTCCTCCAGCACCGAAAGCGCGAACCGGCTCTGCCCGATGATGTCCGCGCGGTCTTCCGGGGCGGACTCCAGCGTTTCCCTCGTCTGCTTGATCTCTTTCCGGACGACGGCGTTCTCCTCTTCCTCCGTCAGGTCGGCGCGCTTGTCGATCCACTTCGCCTTGAGGTCGGAAAGCAGGAAGGACAGCACGTCCTTCCTGGGCTTGTCGCCGCTTTTCATGGCCTGGACCATGGCGGCCCTCACTTCGTCCATCTTGGACATTTCTGAATCGCTCCTCTCCGGGCGGCGGGGCGCCCTGCGGACTTTACGAATTTTTCTGCCGGATCTCCACGTTCGCCATATAGCTGCCGTAGACCCACGAGCTGGTCGTATTGCTGATGGAGAACGTCACCGGTGCCTCCGTGTGGCCGGTGAAATTCTCGCGGTCCGAAAGGTCGACCTGCGCCGTCAGGTTGCTGTCCGTCAGGCGCGAGACCTCGCTCTCGGGGCCGACCACCGTGACCGGCAGCGCCTTGGTGTAGACCTCGGCGGTCTTATCCGCGCTCAGGTTCTTCACGTTGAAGCTGGTGACCTGCATCTGCCGCGTGATCATCCCGGTCAGGTTCAGCGTGACCTTCGCCGTCGGCAGGTTGCTCAGGTTCTTGCAGGAGGCGGGCAGGTTCACGTTGGCGTCGAAGGTGTTGCTCGACGGGCTGATCTGGGAAAAATCGATCGGGTCGAGGCTGACCTCCTTCAGATTGGCGAGCACGTCCTGCGGGGCCGCGACCTCGACGCTCTGCGGGCTGACGGTGACCTGGGCCGGGTTCAGCGAAAGGCCGGCGGGCTTGTTGGTGAACGACGCGCTCAGCGTGAGGACCGCGCGCGGCAGCACGGGGATGGTGACGTCGATCTTTTCCGGGTTGACGGTCAGGTCGCCCTTTTCGATCTTATTGCCGTTCGCGTCGAAGAGGACGAGCGGCGCGGTGAAGTTCTTCGTATCCGTCAGGGCGCTGTCGATGCGGTACTCGAACGCGATGCGGTTGACCTGGAGGACCTGTTTTTCCGGGCCGGAGATTGTGACCGTATCCTGGCTGGGGGCGGCCGTGCCGACGAAATACGCCGGGTCGGATTTGTAATCGGACTTATAAGTGACGTCGCTCTGGATGGTGAACGTCTTCTCCTTGTACCGGTCGACCGTCACGAGGATCTGCGCGGGGTAGATGGAATCGACCGTATAGGCGGCGTTCAGCGTCCCGCGGCTCTGCACGGTGAGCGGCAGCGTATAGCTGCCCGGCTCTGTGATGTTGCTGGGCAGGGCGGCCACCGCCTGCAGGTCCGAGGCCTTGATCTGGGGGACGACCAGGTTGTTGCCCTTGATGTAGACCGTGGCCATATCCTCCGTCTGGCCGAACACCTTCATGCCGTCCGAAAGGGCGGAGTTCGGCAGGGTGACGGTGATCGGCACGTCGGTGACGGCGCGGGGATGCTCCTGCGTGTCCGTCGAGACCACGGCCGCCCACAGCGAGACGGCAATCAGGAAGGAGAAGAACAGCACGAATTTATTGTTGTAGAACGCCCGGTCCCAGGCGATTTTTTTAATCCTCATGTTTTTTCCCCTTTCGGATGGCGGGGAAGCGGTCCTGCCACCGCTCCGGCTGCTCCGGGTCCTGTTCGAGCAGGTGGGATTCCAGCTCGCTGCGCAGCGTCTCGCGCGTATAGTTGCGCGTGATGACCCCGTCGACCACCACGGAGATCTGGCCCGTCTCCTCCGAGACCACGACGATCACGGCGTCGGAATTCTCGCTCATGCCGATGGCGGCGCGGTGGCGCGTGCCCAGCTCGATGCTGACGCGGTCGCTTTTCGTCAGCGGCAGGATGCATCCGGCGGCGTAGACCATGCCGTCCCGGATGATCATAGCGCCGTCGTGCAGGGGGGCTTTGTTGAAAAAGATGTTGCAGATGATCGGGACGCTCGGCACGGCGTTGACGACGGTGCCCGTGTCGATGATATCGCCCAGCTTGGTCTTCATCTCGAACACGATCAGCGCGCCGGTCTTCTGCTTCGACATCTGCGCCGCCGCGTCCACCACCGCGTTGAGGGCGCGGCGCTGCCGGCGCTCCTTTTCCTCGGTCTGGCTCACGGCAAAGCTGAGCAGCCAGCTTTTGCCCCGCACGCCGCTGCGGCCGATCTGCTCCAGCGCGCGGCGGGCCTCCGGCTGAAAGATGATCATCAGGGCGATCAGCGAAAACTGGAAGACGTAGTTCAGAATCGTCTCCATCATATAGAGCCGCAGCAGGAAAGAAAGGCCCCACAGGGCCAGCAGGATCACGATCCCCTTCACGAGCTGGCCCGCCCGCGTCTCGCGGACCAGCTTGATGCAGTTGTAGATGATAAAGGTGACGAGGATGATATCCAGCGCATCGGAAGGCCGGAACTGCCGCATCAGCTGGAGGAACGAGTTCCAGACGGCAAAAACCACATCCATGCTTTTTTTCCCTTTCCTGTTGGAATACCCGTACTTTTTATTGTATCATAACTCCCGTGAGATTCAATCCTTTCCCACTTGATTTCCCCTGCTATTTTTCAGCAAAATCCTTTCCATCGCGCACAGGAAGCCGTCGGCCTCCGCCGAAGTCGTGAAGGCGGAGGGGCACACGCGCACCGCCCCGGTCTCCAACGTGCCCATGAAGCGGTGGGCGGCCGGCGCGCAGTGGAGCCCGGCGCGCACCGCGACGCCCATCGCGTTCAGTTCCCGGCCGACCGTCTCGCTCGGCAGGCCCCGCACGTTGAACGAAAGCACCGGCGCGCAGAAGCGCAGGTCCGGCTCCGGCACATAGAGCAGAACCCCCGGCATCCGCGCGAGGCCCCGGTAAATGCGGCGGAGCAGCTCCGTCTCGTGCAGGGCGATGCGCCCGGGGCCGCGGCGCTTCACGAACTCGAGGCCCGCGCGCAGGCCCGCGATGCCCGGCATGTTCTGGGTGCCGCTCTCCATGCGCTCCGGCATTCCGGCGGGCTGCTCCGCCAGGGCGGATTCGGTCCCCGTCCCGCCCTGGATCACGGTCTCCAGCGCCGCGCCGTCCGCGGTGATCAGCATGCCGGTGCCCATCGGGCCGTAGAGGCCCTTGTGCCCCGCGATGCACAGATAGTCGAACCCGCCGGCCGCCATGTCGACGGGGAGCACGCCCGCGGTCTGCGCGCAGTCGAGGCCGATGGGGATGCGGTACTCGTGCGCGAGGGCGGCGAGCCTTTCGACCGGCAGGCGGATCCCCCACACGTTGGAGGCATGGATGCAGAAGACCAGCCGGGTGTTGCCCCGGATGGCCCGGCGGAACGCGTCGACCGTGCGGTCGTTGTCGCCGGGGAAGACCTGCGCCTCGGTGAACTCGACCCCCCGCCTGGCGAGCGCGTGCACGGGGCGGTAGACCGCGTTATGCTCCACGCAGGAGATCACGACGTGGTCGCCGGGCTTCAGGAGCCCCTTGAGCACATAGTTGACCGCATGGGTGCAGTTCAGCGTGAACGCGACACACTCCGGGCCGGGCGCATGAAAAAAATCGGCCGCCGCGGCGCGGCAGCGGTAAACCTCTTCAGACGCGGCGAGCGCCATGCTGTGCCCCGCCCTGCCCGGGTTCGCGCCGTACCGGACCAGCGCGCCCGCGACCGCCCGGCGGACGGAAACCGGCTTCGGGAAAGTGGTGGCGGCGTTGTCGAGGTAAATCATGCGCCCGCCTCCCGCTCCGCGCGGCCGACGATCGGGATGCCGCCCAGCCGCAGAATCCGCTCCGCCGAATCGGGGTCGCCCGGCACGTAGATGCCGTAACCGCAGCCGCGGCTGTCCGCGCTGCGGGGGATCCTTTCGATGCTGCATCGGATCCCCCGCTTTTCCAGAAGGCTGCGTCCCTTCATGGCAAAAGTGACGGAACCGACGACGATCAAAGGCTTTCCCACAACAAATCCCCCCTCTTGGGTTTACTACAGGATATGCCGCGGGTCAGGCGATTGACTATTTTCCGATCGGTTCAATCAGGCATACGGCGCGGGCGGAAATCCCCTCGCCGGCGCCGGTGAATCCGAGCCCCTCCTCGGTGGTGGCCTTGACGTTCACGCGCTCCGGCGGAACGCCGCAGGCGCGCGCGAGATTCGCGCGCATCGCGCCGATATGCGGCCGGAGCCTCGGCGCCTGCGCCGCCACGGTGGCGTCGACGTTCCCGACCCCGTAGCCGTTTTCCAGCAGCAGGCGGCGGACCTCCCCCAGCAGGCGGAGGCTGTCCGCGCCGAGAAAGCGGGGGTCGTCGTCCGGGAACAGCGCGCCGATATCCCCCAGCGCCGCCGCGCCGAGGAGCGCGTCCATCACCGCGTGGGTCAGCACGTCCGCGTCCGAATGGCCCAGAAGCCCTTTGGGGAACGGGATCTCCACCCCGCCCAGGATCAGCTTTCGCCCCGGCACGAGCCGGTGGACGTCGTAGCCCTCTCCGATCCTCACCGCTTTTCCTCCCTTCGCCTCAGCACGGCCTCGGCCGCGGCGGCGTCGTCCGGCTCCGTGAGCTTGAAATTCCCGCCGCCGCCCCGGCACAGATGCACCCGCACGCCCAGACGCTCCACGAGCTGGCAGTCGTCGGTATAGTCGGCGCCGTCGGCGCGGGCCCGCGCCAGCGCCCGCAGGTAGAGCGCGCGCTCGAAGACCTGCGGGGTCTGCACGGCCCACAGCAGGCGGCGGGGCGGCGTGGAGACCACGTTCCGGTCTTCGTCCACGAGCTTGACGGTGTCCTTGACCGGCGCCCCGAGCGCCGCCGCCCGGAACCGCGCCGCGGCGCGGACGCAGGCGTCGATCTCGCCGGGGGTGATCAGCGGGCGCGCGCCGTCGTGCACCGCGAGGAACACCGCCTCCGGCGGGACGGCGGCGACCCCCGCCGCGACGGATTCCTGCCGCGTATCGCCGCCCGGCACGACGGCGGCCAGCTTCCGGATCCCGTACCGGGCGGCGCACGCCCGCATCCGGGCAGCGTCCTCCCGGCGGCAGACCGCCACGACGGACGCGACCGTCCCGGCCGCGTCGAATGCGCGCAGCGTCCACACGACGGCGGGCACCCCGCAGAGCGGGAGAAACTGCTTGGAATCCGTCCCCCCCATCCGCGTGGAGGCCCCCGCCGCGGCGATCACCGCCCAGCAAAGCTCGTTCCGGCCCAAAAAGCGCACTTCCTTTCCCCGGGTGCCGGGGAAAACTTCCCCCTTGCAATCGGCATCCGTTCGGAATATAGTAGAAAGCGGCGAAATCTTTGGAAAATAGGTGAAAAACATGGAAGAGCCCGCCGCAAAGCACATTTCGGATTCCGAGACCGAGCAGATCCAGACCGTCTTCTACGCCCACCTGAACTCCCAGAGACGGCTGTTCGGCGGCCAGCTGGTCGCATGGATCGACGTCGTCGCCGGGGCCGTGGCGCGCCGGCACAGCAACCGGAGCGTGACGACCGCGGAGATCGACAACCTCCAGTTCAAATCGCCCGTCAAGGCCGACAGCCTGGTCGTCCTGCACGGCAGGCTCACCTATGTGGGCCGCACCTCCATGGAAGTGCGCGTCGACAGCTACGTTGAGGAGATCTCGGGCGAGCGGCGCCTGGTCAACACCGCCTATCTCGTCCTGGTGGCGCTGGACGAGAACGGCCGGCCCACGCCCGTGCCGCGCCTGATCTGCGACACGCCGGAGGAAAAAGCGGAGTGGCGGGCCGCCGAAAAGCGCCGGGATCTGCGCCAGAAGCGCCGCACGGAATCCTACTGAAAGGGGCTTCGCCCTCTCAGCCGCCGAAGCGGCGCCGGAGTTTTAGGCGGGCGCGCTGAAGGGCGTTGTCGGCCGCCTTGGGCGGAACGGAGAGCGCCCGCGCGATCTCGCCGTAGCTGCCGCCCCCCAGGTAGAGCCGCAGGACGCGCAGCTCCAGCGGCGTGAGCAGGGATTCGACCTTCCGGCACATGGCCTCGAAGCTCTCGCGGTCGGCCAGAAGGGCCTCCGGGTCGGAGCCGCCGTCGCTCGCCGGGTATCCGTCCGCCCCCTCGTCGCTCAGCGAGACGAAGTTGCGCAGCGGGTCGTTTTTGCGCCCGGCCGCCGCGCGGTACGCCATGATCATGCGGTTCGAGATGCACACGCCCGCGTAGGTGCGGAACGAGGCGCCGTTCGCCGGGTCGTAGGTGCGGGCCGCGTTCAGCAGGCCCACCAGGCCCTCCTGGCAAAAATCCTCGCGCTCCGCGCAGCCGCCGCGCAGGGGCTGCGCGCGCGCCCGCACCAGGGCCATATAGCGCGCCGTCAGCTCGGCGAACGCCTCGGAATCGCCCTGCTTCACAAGCTCGGCCAGCCGGCCGTCCGAACAGCCGGCCAGGGAGGAACGGTCTGCATCGGCCAAAGTCAACACCTCGCGGCCCGAGTGGATTCTTCGTCCCCATCATACCCTATCGCCCGCGGGAAGTCAACCGGCGGCGGCCCTCCGCCGCGGGGAGGAGGAACAGCATGGTAGCACAGCTTTACAGCATGGGAATCTACGGGATGGACGCCTTCCCCGTGGAGGTGGAGGCGGACCTTTCCTCCGGCCTGCCTTCGTTCGAGATGGTCGGCCTGCCGGACGCCGCCGTGAAGGAATCGCGCGACCGCGTGCGCGCGGCGATGAAAAACTGCGGGTACAAATTCCCGGTCAGCCGGATCACGGTGAACCTGGCCCCCGCCGACAAGAAAAAGGAAGGCACCCTTTACGACCTGCCGCTGCTGGTCGCGCTGCTGAAGGCGAGCGGCCAGCTCGCCGCGGACCTTTCGGGCAGCGTTTTTCTCGGCGAGCTTTCGCTCAACGGAGAAGCGCGCCCCGTGCGCGGCGTGCTGCCGATGGTGATGGAGGCGAAGAAACGCGGGTTCCGCGGCTGCTTCGTCCCGCGGGAGAACGCCGCGGAGGGGGCGGTGGTCGAGGGCATCCGCGTGTACCCGGTCGCGGACGTGCCGTCGCTGCTGGCTCACCTGACCGGCGCGAAGCCCCTCTCTCCCGCCGCGGCGGGAGAGCCGGGGCCGGGCGCGCCCGGCCCCGCCCCCGACTTCAGCGACGTGCGCGGGCAGGCGCAGGCCCGCCGCGCGCTCGAGATTGCCGCGGCCGGCATGCACAACGCGCTGCTCATCGGCCCGCCGGGCTCGGGCAAGAGCATGCTGGCGCGGCGGCTGCCTTCCATCCTGCCCGAAATGACGTTCGAGGAGACCATCGAGACGACCAAGATCCACTCGATCGCGGGAACCCTGCCGCCCGGTGTTTCGCTGATCCGCACGCGGCCGTTCCGGGCGCCGCACCACACCATCTCCCCCGCGGGGCTGGCGGGCGGCGGCACCATCCCGCATCCGGGCGAGATCTCGCTCGCGCACAACGGCGTGCTGTTTCTCGACGAGCTGCCGGAATTTTCGCGCGCCGCGATGGAGGTCCTGCGCCAGCCCGTCGAAAACGGCCGCGTGACGATCTCCCGCGTGGGGGGAACGGTCTCGTACCCGTGCTCCGCCATGTTCGTCGCGGCCATGAACCCCTGCCCGTGCGGCTATTTCGGCCACCCGACCCGGCGGTGCGTCTGCACGCCGCAGGCGGTCTCCCGCTATCTTTCGCGGGTCTCGGGCCCGCTGCTCGACCGGCTGGACCTGCACGTCGAGGTGCCGCCCGTCGAGTTCGAGGAGCTGGACTCCGCCGAAAAGGCGGAAAGCTCCGCCGCCATCCGCGCCCGGGTCGACGCGGCGCGCGCGATCCAGAACGAGCGGTTTCGCGGGACCGGCATCTCCTGCAACGCCCGCATCACGCCCGACCGGCTGCGCGAATTCTGCCCCATGAAAGAAAAAAGCCGCCTTCTGCTCAAGGCGGCCTTCGAGAAACTGGGGCTTTCGGCGCGCGCCTACGACCGCGTGCTGAAGGTCTGCCGCACCATCGCGGACCTGGACGGCAGCGAGGCCATCCTGCCCCGCCATGTGGCGGAGGCCGTGCAGTACCGCACGCTCGACCGCAAATACTGGGCGCGGGAGCTGTAGGTCCGCCTCACGGCAGGGACGCGGCGGCGCTGGGGTAGGCGTAGCCGTACCGGTTATACCGCGCGGCGCCGTAGTCGCCGTAATTGTAGACGTTCGCCTCGCCGAGCCTGCGGTAGAACAGGCCCGCATAGAATCTGCCGCCCGCCTGGTTCCAGCGGATCAGCTCGCTGCCGAACGCGTAGGCGTTCGTGTAGTTCAGGTCGTGCACCAGGCTGTCCGAACCGGAGAGGTTCACGTAGCCGGAGTTGATCCAACCGGTCCCGCCGTCCGCCAGGCGGACCTCGTACCAGCCGTTTTTCGTGTCGGAAAAATCGCAGGCCGTCACGTTTACCGGCGTGCCGGCGGAAACGTCCTCCAGCCCGGCGGAGGAATTGTCGCGGTCCGGGTGCAGGACGGTGTCCTTCGTGACGGATGCGGAGACGCTGCCGCCCGCCGGGATCTGCGGCGGCACGACGGCGTTTTTCATGATCCTGCGGAAATCCATCTCCTGAGCGCCGTTGAAATACCCGGAGCCCACGTTGTAGGCGAAGCTGATCAGGCAGTCCGCCTGGTTCTGGCTCATGCGGAAATTATAATTCTGGATCATGCGGTTCAGCTCGGAGGTATAGGAGGAGCGGTTGATGCGGTTGACCAGCAGGGAGCGGGCCTCGGTCTCGCTGAGGTTGTCGTAGAAGACCGCGTTCGCGCTGAAGGTGCAGCCGTAGCCGACGGTAGGGATGCCGCCGGAGGCGAGCGCGTCGGTATAGACCGCGGGGCTGTACCCCTCCCAGCGGGCGATCAGGTCCAGCATCCTGTCGCTGACCCGGCGCTCCTCGTCCGTGGTCTCGGAAAAGCTCTCCTCCCGGGCGACCAGCACGTCGGAGGAAAACCCGGCGCCGTCGTAAGCGCCGTTCCGGGACGAATACGCCGTGAACGAATACAGCCCGGCCGAGGGCAGGACCGCGGTCCCCTTCCAGACCTTCGTCTCGACCCCGTTGGTCGTCTGGGGGGTGCAGCCCTGCGCGTCGACCGTCAGGCTCCCGCCGCCCGGCGGGGTCACGGAAAAGCGGACGCCGTCCCGCAGCGCGTCGGTAACCGCGACGAAGGTCACGGCCTGCCCGGGCGCAGCGATGTTGGGCGACGCATAGGCCGTGCGGACGGGCTCCGCCGCCGAGACGGTCACGGTGCACGCGGCGCTGCCGCCCGAGGAGGACGCGGTGATCGCCGCGGTTCCGGCGGAGACCGCGGTCACAAAGCCGTTCGACACCGCCGCGACGGCCGCGTCGCTGCTCGACCACGAAACGGCGGCGCCCGACGACGCCTTCAGATAAAGCGTCTGCCCGGCGTGCAGGCTCGCGGACGTTTCGGAAAGGGTCACCGGCCCGGCCGAAGGCTCCGGGGGCTCCGTTTCCTCCCCTTCCTTCAGCAGCGTGACGTACTGCGCGCTGACGTAGCCCGTTTTCCCGCCGGACGTCTGCACCTTGACCCAGCCGGAAAGCGAATCGTCCAGCACCTGGAGCACCGTGCCGTTCGGCAGGTTGTCGAGGATCCTGCTCGACGTGCTCGCCTGCTCCCTCAGGCGGAGCAGGTCGGCCGTCACCTTCGCGCCCGTCACCGCGCCGCCGGTCTGTCCGCCGGATGTTTCCCCGCCGGTCTGCCCGGGCGCGGCGGGCGTTCCGCCCGAAAGCCTGAGGTACTGCCGGCTGCACCAGCCCTCGCGGCCGCTCTGGGTCCGGACCTTCACCCAGCCGGAATTGGAATCGTCGAGCACGGACGCCGTCACGCCCTTCGCAAGGGTCAGCAGCACCGGATAGTTCGTCCCCGCGCCCGCGCGCAGGTTCAGATAATCCGTGGTGGTGGCCGTCGCGCCGGAAGGGGAAGCCTGCGTGCCGGAGGGGGAAGTTTGCGGCGGCGCGCCCGCCGCCGTCATTTTCAGATACGTTTTGGAGCACCAGCCCTGCCGCCCGTCCGCCGCCTGCACCCGCGCCCATTCGGGGTCGGAGCTGTCGAGGACCGTAAGGGACGAGCCTTTTTTCAGGACGGTTTCGATCGCGCTGCCGAGCGACGGCCCCTGCCGCAGGTTCAGGTTCGCCGTCGTGAGGGCCGTCCCCGCGCCGGAGGACTGCTGGGGAGCCTGCCCCGCGCCGGAAAAGCTCAGGTACTGCTTGAAGCAGTAACCGACCTTTCCCCCTTCGGTCTGCACCCGCGCCCACTCCGGGTCGGAATTGTCGAGGACCGTCACGGCCACGTTTTTCCCGAGCGTCAGGAGGACTTTCGTACCGGTTCCGGCGCCCGCGCGCAGGTTCAGGTAATCCGTCGTCCGGGCCGAAGCGGCCGAGGCCGCGGGGACGCGCGGCGCCGCCAGGGCCAGCACGCATGCGCACAGGATCGCGGCCCGGAGAAATCCCGCCGATTTTCCGAAAAATTTCCGCAATCGAACTCACTCCAAATCAAATTGCTGCAATCTTTTTGGGGAATAATACAGGAAGTTATAAAATTCTGCGTTTTTATCAATTATAAACTATATTCTGCCAGTTGGCAACACAAAATCCCGGAAGGATTTTTTCTCCGCCCGGCGCGCGGCGCCGGCGGCCGCCGGGCGGCCGGCCGAAAGCCTTTTCCCGCGCGTTCCCGCGCGCGCCGGAAAGCCGCGGAGCCGATTGAAAAAAAACGGCGGAAATGATAGAATATCGTAGAACAAAACGGATTCCCGGGCAAAAGACGCAGCCGGCGGAAAGGAGGGGGTCCCGATGTCTCCGCATTTCCTGCGCAGGGCCGCGGCCTCGCTGGCCTGCGCGCTGCTGCTTTTCTCCGCGGCCTGCGGAAAGGGTCCCGCGAAAAACGCGGACAAAACGATCCTCTATCACCTCGGCGCCGAGCCGGAGACCCTCGACCCGCAGATTGCGTCCGGCCCGGAGGCGGCGACGGCGGTGCAGGCGCTTTTCGAGGGCCTCACGCGCCTGGGGGCGGACGAAAAGCCGCATCCCGGCGCGGCGGAGAGCTGGAAGTCGGAAGACGGCGGCCGGCGGTTCACGTTCACCCTGCGCGCGGACGCGAAATGGTCGGACGGAACGCCCGTGACGGCCGCGGATTTCGCGTTCGCGTTCCGCCGCGCGCTGGACCCTTCCACCGGCTCCTCCGCCAGCGCGCAGATGTACTGCATCAAAAACGCGCGCGCCGTGCGGGCCGGCAGCATGCCCCCGCAGGCGCTGGGCGTCTCCGCGGCCGGCCGCACCCTGACCGTCGAGCTGGAATACCCGGTGCCCGGGTTCCCAAAGCTGACCGCCGCGGCGGTCTTCATGCCCTGCAACGAGAAATTCTTCGACTCGACGCAGGGGCGGTACGGCCTCGACAAAAAATATCTGCTGGGGAACGGGCCCTTCGAGATCGACGGAAAATACGGATGGGACCACGGGAAATACCTGAACCTCCGGCGGTCCTCCACCTACCGGGGGGCACGGGCGCCGCTGCCCGCCGCCGTGGATTTCAGCATCGGCGACGCGGCTGACTACGCCGACCCTGTCGCCGCGCTGACTTCCGGGAAAACGGACGCCGCCGCGGTGCCGTTCTCCCGCACGGCGGACGCCAAAGCGGCGGGATGCACGCTCACGTCGTTCGAGGATACGACCTGGGGCCTTTGCTTCAACCTGCAGTCGCCCCTGTTCCGGAACGAAAAGGCAAGGCGGGCGTTCGCGCAGTCGTTTTCACGCACGGACGTGCTCAGGCACGTGCCGGAAAACGCCTCCGCCGCGGAAAACATCGTGCTGCCCTCGGCCGAGATCGACGGCGCGAGCTACCGGTCGGCGGCGGGCGGCCCGTTCTACCTCCGGCAGGATCCGAACGCCGCGCAGACCCTGGCGCAGGGCCTCGCGGAGCTGAAGCTTGAAAAAACGGGGTCGTTCGCCGTGCTGTGCGCGGACGACGGCGCCGCCAAGCTGATGCTGAACGAGATGATCGCCTCGTGGAACGCCCGGTTCCACAATTACTTCAACATGGAACCGCTGAGCGCCGACAAACTGGCCGCGCGGACGGCATCGGGGGATTTTTCCGCCGCGCTGCTACCGCTGACGCCCTCCGGGGGGCCGCTCTCCGTCCTTTCGCTGTTCTGCACCGGCGCCGCCGGCAACCCGGCCGGCCTGGCGGACCCCGCCTACGACGCCGCCGTCGCCGCCGCGCAGTCGAAAAGCGGGGCCGAAGCGGCGGCGGCTTACGCGCAGGCCGAAAAGTACCTGAACGCGCACGCCGTTTTCTACCCGCTTTTTTATGAGAAGCACTACTACGCCTGCGCGAAGGGCGTGACCGGCGTCGTCTTCCACCCCTATTCAGGCGGGGTCGATTTTATCGGCGCCGGCAAAGAGTAGCCGCCCCGCCAAAAAATTTTCGCGTTTCCCGCCCCGGCCGAATAGCGGCCCCGTTTTGGGGTCAAAATAGGGTCGGAGGTGGAGCCATTGAATCTTCGCATACAAAAAGGCGGCAAAAGCAACAAGGGATTTTATATCGCCCTCGGCGTCTGCCTGATCGCAGTGGGCGTGGCCGCATGGACGACCTATGACAGCGTGGTGAATTACGCCGCTCCCCAGGGGGAAACGGAAAGCCGGGCCGAAAACGTCAACAACACCGCCAGCGGGGTCTTTGTGACGGAATCTTCGGCGCCCGAATCGGTTCCGGCGGAATCCAAACCGGCGTCGAGCGCCAAGCCGGAAGTCTCCAAACCGTCCGTCCCCGCCGTCTCCAAGGCGCCGGCGAAGCAGACGGCGGCCCAGCCGCAGAAATACGCCTTCCCGGTGGAGGGCGCCCTGCAGCAGAAATTCAGCGAAAACCCCGTCTACTCCAAAACGACGGACGACTGGCGCGCGCACACGGGCATCGACCTGAGCGCCAAGAAGGGCGAAACGGTGGGCGCCGTCGCGGACGGCATCGTGAAGCGCGTCTATAAGGACGACCGCCTCGGCAACGTCGTGATCATCAGCCACGGGGAACTGGAGGCCTGGTACTGCGGCCTGGACGAGACCTCCGTCAAGGAGGGCGCCTCGGTCGAGCAGAGCCAGAAGATCGGCACGGTCGGCGTCGTCCCCATCGAGCAGATGGATGCGCCGCACCTGCATTTCGCCCTGAAAAAGGGCGGCAAGTATATCGACCCTCTGACCGTCCTGCAATAAAGCCGAAAATACGCCCCGGAGGATTGCCCCCGGGGCTTTTCGCAAAAGCCGCCGCGCCCCGCGCGGACGGCTTTTGATGCGTTTCGGTTAAAAAATCCATATTTGATTTGATCTTTTCGGGATTTTATGTTACCATAGGGCTGCGGAGCGCCGCGGAAGATTTTTCAGACGGTCGATTTTACAGGCTGTTCATACTCCATGCATCATCTGTTTTCAAATTCCGAATAGCGCGCGCATATACTTGGAGATGGGAAAGGGGGCATGGATTTGAAAAAAAGCAGGTCGGTCCTTGTCTGCGTCACAGGTCAGCGCGACTGCGACAGGCTGATCCGGGCCGGGAGGAAAATCGCGGAGGAGCTTTCCATCCCGATGCAGGTGTTGTGCGTGCAGCCCGCTTCCGCCGGATTCGACACGGACTGCGAGGAACTGGAGTATCTGCGTCAGACGGCGCGCGCCGCCGACGCGGAGATGTCGGTCTATTTCAACGACGACGCCCCGCTGATGGCGGCGGGCGTCGCAAAAAAAGAAGGGGCCGTGCATATCGTGACCGGTATGGCGGAGGCCCCCGTGAACGGGTTCATCGAAATCTTACATAAACTTCTGCCGCACATCCCGATTTCCATGGTCGCGAAGGACGGCAAGGTCTATAATATCTGCCCGGCAAGAAAGGACGAGCATACCGCAAAATCGCTGATCCTTCAGAATTGAGCCGGCGGCCCGAACCCCGCGGGAATTTCCCGCGGGGCTTTTCTATATAGTTTAAGAAGACGTGCCGGGCTATACGGAAAGGTACCGGCGGACGGTTTCCTCCCCCAGCTCCGGCATCTTTCCGGAGCAGACCGCCTCGCCCTTCTGAAGGATCATGAAATCCCCGGCCATTTCGCGCGCGAAGCTCAGGTTCTGTTCCACCAGCAGCACGGAAAGGCCGGTCTCGGCGCAGATCCGCAGCAGGACCCGGCCGAACCCCTCGACGACGTTGGGCTGCACGCCCTCGGTCGGCTCGTCGAGGATCAGCAGCTTCGGGGAGGTCATCAGCGCGCGGGCGACGGCGAGCTGCTGCTGCTGCCCGCCGGAGAGCACCCCGCCCGCCCGGCCGAGATGGTCCTTCAGGACGGGGAACCATTCCAGAACGCGCTCCATCCGGCGCGCGGTGCGGTTTTTGTCCTTCTCGTCCAGGCAGCCGAGCTCGAGGTTCTCGCGCACGGTGAAGCCCGGCAGGATCTCCCGCCCCTGCGGCACGTAGGCCATGCCCATCCGGCAGCGCACGTGCGGGCGCAGGGCGGAAACGTCCCGCCCGCAGAAGCGCACCGATCCTCCGGAAAGCGGCAGCAGGCCCACCACGCCCCGCAGCAGCGTGGTCTTGCCCACGCCGTTGCGCCCGAGCACGGCCAGCCGGCCGCCGTCCCGCAGTGTGAAGCCGATGCCGTTGACCACGCGGCTCTTGCCGTAGCCCAGGCGGACGTCCTTCAGTTCAAGCACGGCCTTCGCCCCCTTTTCCGCCCGATTTCAGGTACACCCGCACGACGCGGGGGTCGCGCTCGATCTGCTCGAGCGGGCCTTCCGCCAGCACGCGGCCCAGGTGCAGCACGGTGACGGTCTGCGCCACCTGCCGCACGAAATCCATGTCGTGCTCGACGACCAGAACCGTGTGGTCGCCCAGCAGGCGCCGGATCATCCGGCCGGTCAGGCGGGTCTCCTCCGCCGTCATGCCCGCCGTCGGCTCGTCGAGGATCATCATCTTCGGGTTCTGCATCATCAACATGCCGATCTCGAGCCACTGGCGCTCGCCGTGCGAAAGCTCGCAGGCCAGCAGATTTTCCTTCTCCGAAAGGCCGATCTTCCCGAGGATCTCCTCCGCCCCGCGGCGCAGGCGCGCCGGCCCGCGGCGGAAAAACGTGCTCGGCACCGTGTTCCCGCCCGGCGCGGCAAGCTCCAGATTCTCCCTCACGGTCATGTTCTCGAAGAGGTTCGGGCCCTGGAACTTGCGCCCGATGCCGTAGCGGGCGGCGATCTCGAACGGCGGCTTTCCGGTGATGTCGTGCCCGTCGAAGAAGACCTTTCCGCCGGAGGGCTTCGTCCTGCCGGTGATCAGGTCCATCAGGGTGGTTTTGCCCGCGCCGTTCGGGCCGATCACGACCCGCAGCTCCCCTTCCGCGACCGAGAGGTTCACGCGGTCCAGCGCGCGGAAGCCGCTGAAGCAGGCCGAAAGGTTTTCCGTTCTCAAAATCTCACGCACGCTTTCCCGCCGCCTTTCCCGGGGAGCTCCGCGCCCCGGGGCGCGGAAGGACGCCGGTGATCCCCTGAGGGGCGAAGAACACGACGGCGAGCAGCGCCGCGCCCAGCAGAAGCTGCCAATACGCCCCGAACTGCTCGGAAAGCGCGTTGCCGAGCACGTTGACCAGCATGGCGCCGAGCGCCGCGCCGGTCAGGCTGCCCCTGCCGCCGATCGCCAGCCAGACGACGGCGGCGGTCGAAAACTCCATGCCCACGTCGTTCGGGGCGATCATCCCGTTGACCGGGGCGTACAGCACCCCGGCCAGGCCGGCCAGCGCGCCGGAGACCGCGAACACCGCCGTCTTGAACCGCGCCTGGTCGTAGCCGAGGAACTCGAGCCGCGCGCCGTTCTCCCGGATGCCGCGCAGCACCAGGCCGAAGCGCGAGGCCGTGAGCCCCCGGCAGAACGCGTAGACCAGCAGCACCAGGCCGAACACCAGATAGTACCCCTGCGCGAGGGTCAGCGGGCGGCCGAACAGCGAAAGCCCCGGCAGCCCGCCGATGCCGTTGAACCCGCCGGTATATTCCTGCTGGCTCTGGATGAACAGGTTGAACGCCTGCGCCAGCGCGAGCGTGATCACGGAGAAGAACACGCCCCCCACCCTGCTGAAGAACAGGAACCGCCCCAGCAGGCCCGCAAACAGCGCCGGCACCAGAATGCCGGCCAGCACCGCCGCGGGCTCCGGAACAATCGCCGCAAGCCACGCGGGCAGCTGCTCCACGCCGTAGCGTGCCATGAATTCCGGCACACCGCTCCGCGCGGAGAGTGACAGGGCCATCAGGTACCCGCCCATGCCGAACAGCACCGCGTGCCCCAGGTCCATCAAGCCCGCGTACCCCCACAGCAGGTCGAGGGAATAGGCGAAAATCAGGAAGACCATGTATTTCTGCAGAAGTTGGGTGTAGAACATCAGCCCCGTCAGCGGGAACAGGCCCAGCGCCAGGAACAGCGCGAGGTCCAGATACCGGGCAGCCGGAATCTTCGCAAACCTTGTCATCTCATCTTCTCTCCTTTGCGAACAGGCCCTCCGGCCTGAACCGGATGGCGGCGATGATCAGCAGCAGCACGAGGATGTTCGCCAGCACGTCGTTGCTGACGCCGCCGATCAGCGCCGTCGATTCCCCGACGAGCAGCGAGCCCGCCGACGTGCCGAAGAACGAGGCCACCCCGCCCACGACCGAGGTCATGAAGGAATTGACGAGATACGGCCCGCCCATGAACGGAGAAACGGTCTTGACCGGCGCGGCCAGCGCGCCCGCAAGCCCGGCGAGGCCGCTGCCGAACGCGAAGGTGAACGTGTCCACGCGGGAGGAATCGATGCCCAGGCACTCCGCCATCTCGCGGTTCTGCGTGATGGCGCGCACCCGTTTGCCGAATTTCGTCCGGTGCAGCAGCAGCACCGTTCCGGCCGTCACGGCGGCGACGAAAAGGATCGTGAAGAGGTTGTAAAACGGGACCACCACTTTCCCGAACGCCAGCTTGCCGTCGATCGGGATGGCGACGTATTTGGACTGCGCGCCGAACGCGACGTTCGCGAGCTGCTGCAGCACGACGGAGACGCCGAAGGTCGCCAGCATGGTCTCGGCCGGGCGGCCGGCCAGCCTTTTTACGACCAGGCGCTCCATCGCGGCGCCGGCCGCGGCGGTCACCGCGAAGGCGGCGGGCAGCGCCGCGAAGAACGGATACCCGAGCGACTGCGTCACCCCGTACGCGGTGTACGCGCCGATCATGATCAGCTCGCCGTGCGCAAGGTTGATCACGTTCATCAGCCCGCAGATGATCACCATCCCGAGGGCCGCGATCAGGATCAGGGCCGAGGAATTCAGCCCGTTCAGAAGAAGCGCCGCGAAACTTTCCATGAGACATCCCCTCTTTGCTTTGGAAGCGCCCGGGCAAAATCCCGCCGGATGCCCCGCGGGGGAACATCCGGCGTCTTCGCCGTCCAGGTCGCCGGCCCGGTCACGGTTTCGGGTCGATCGGCTTTTCGGATTCGTAGATCACGTTGGCCTCGCCCTTGTCGTCCACCTGGGCGATACGGCAGTACAGGCGCGTGTGGTTGTTCGAGCCGTCGATCGAGATTTCCCCGGACGGCGACTGGATCTTCAGCTCTTTGAACGCCGCGGCGACCTGCTCGGTATTCTGCGGGTCGGCCGCTTTTTTGAGGGCCTCGCCGAGGAACTTCCCGGCGTTGTAGCCGCCCATCACGGCGTAGGTCGGCTGGGTGCCGTCGTGGAAAGTCGCCGTGTATTTTTTCACGAACGCCTCGTTCAGGGAGTTCTTCACGTTTTTGAAATAGTCCACGCAGATGAAGCTGTTTTTGCCCGCCTGCGCGCCGATGGACTTGAGGACCGTCTCGTTGGTCGTCAGGCTCGCGATGGTCGCCGGAAGGCCGTAGGCGTAGTACTGCTTATAGAAGGCGACGTTGCTGTCGCCGGTCAGTTCGCTGTAGATCACGTCCGGCTCCGACTTCTTGATCTTGTTGAGCACGGAGGAAAAGTCGGTGCTGCCGTAGGGGACGTATTCCTCCCCCGCGACCGTGCCGCCGCCCTTTTCGAGGTACTCCTTGGCCAGCTTGTTCTCCACCTGCGGGTAGACGAAATCGCAGCCGATCAGGAAAAACCTCCGGTACCCTTTTCGGAGCAGCCAGTTGACGAAAATCTCCGCCTGCTGGTTCGGGATGCAGCCGGTGTAGACGATGTGATCGGAATGCTCCTGCCCCTCGTAGGACTGGGGGTAGATCAGCAGGGAGCGGTTCGTCTCGACGACGGGCTTCACTGCCTGCCGCGCCGAGGAAGAGCACGTGCCGACGATGGCGACGACCTTGTCGTCCAGGATCAGCTTGCGGGCCTTGTCGGCCGCGCGCGCGGGGTCGGAGGCATAGTCCGCGAACACGGTCTCGATCCTGCGCCCGCCGATGCCGCCGGCGGCGTTGATCTCGTCGATCGCGAGCTTCGTTCCGTTATAAAGCTGTTTTTCGCTGACGGACGTGACGCCGCTGAGCGAATACAGCAGCCCGATCTTGACGGGCGCCTTCCCGCCCGGCGCGCCGGATTTTCCGCCGCACCCGGCCAGAACGCCGACCAGAAGCGCGGCGCACGACAAAAGGGCACACAGCTTTTTTCTCATGGATTTCATCTCCAGATTCATCAGGATGAGCGCCTTCCATTCTCTTAAAGCACTTCAAAGCCATAATATTCCGCCGGCGGAAAGATGGTTCATCGAAAGCCGCGCCCGGCCCTGTCATCCCGCCATGCCCGCCGCATAGACTGGGACGGGAGGGAATTCTGATGATGATATCAAACGACAGCGCGGCCGTCACTCCGCGCGAATGGAAACAGCAGTTCTTTTACCGCGGCGCGGTGGTGGCGAACGCCTCCGCCCGCTACCCGGAGATCGGCGTTCCCGGCTCGCCCCGGGCGCAGCAGAGGATCAACCGCCGCATCCGGACGCAGCTCGCCGACTTTTACCGCTACGTCTCCGGGCCGCTGTACCGGCGCGCCGCGGCGGATTACCGGTACGCGCAGGCCAACCAGGTCCCGTTCCATCCCTATGAGGCCCTCTTGAGCTATGAGACCGCCCTGAACTGCGGCGGGTACCTCAGCCTTTTCCGGGACCGGTACGAATACACCGGCGGCGCGCACGGCAGCACCGTCCGCTCCGCCGACACCTGGCGGCTGCAGGACGGGCGCAGGCTGCCCCTCCCGTATTTCTTCAGCGACGGGAAGGACTGGAGGGAGCGGGTGCTCTCGCAGATTCTGGAGCAGGCGGACCGGGATATGCGGAAAAATCCCGGCGTCTACTTCGACGATTACCGCGACCGCATCGAGACCTATTTCAACCCGGCCAATTTTTACCTGACTCCGCGCGGGATCGCCGTGTTCTTCCAACAGTACGACATCGCGCCCTATTCCTCCGGAATCGTGGTCTTCACGATCTCCGGCGACGCGACGCCCCGGTGCGGCGGCCGGTGAGCGCGGGCATAAAAATCGGGCAGACCCCCGGAGAAAAGGGTCTGCCCGTTTTTATGGCTTCCGCCCGGCGGAAGGCCGGCCTTCCGGCTCAGTCCTCGGGCTTCCCGCGCGCCAGCACCCGCGCGAATTCCCTGGCCAGAACGCCGTACTCGTTGTGCGCAAGCAGGTATTCTCGGCCGCGGCCGCCCATCGCCTTCCGCTCTTCCTTCGGCAGCGCGGCCAGCTTCAGAACGGCCTGCGCGATGGCGCCGGGGTCCTCCGGCGGGACCGAGATGCCGCAGCGCGCCTCCGCGACCGGGTCGTTCGGCGCGTCGATGGCGAAGATGACCGGCTTCGCGGCCATCATATAGTCCATCAGCTTGTTCGGGCTGACACCGAACCGGAACAGCGGCTGGCGCTGCAGGCCGATATACAGCGCGTCCATCTGGTCCAGCAGCTCCGGCACGCGGCCGCGCTCCACCGGCGGCAGAAAGCGGACGACGTCCTCCAGCCCCAGATCGCGCGCCTTCCGGATCAGGCGCTCCCGCTCGGGGCCGGGGCCGACGGAGAACAGCACCGCCTTTTTCCCCTTCAGCATCTTCCCGGCCTCGACGTAGCTGTCCAGCGCGTTGGCGATGCCGTGCGCCCCGGCGTACCCCACCAGAAAGAAGCCGTCGTCCCGGTATTTTTTCAGGTCTCCGTAATAGACGGGCGGGCTGCGAAAGTCTTTTCCCCATTCGGAGGCCTCGATGCCGTTGGGGATATAGACGAACTTCGACGGCTCCATGCCGTGCTCGACCATATGCCCCTTCGCGTTCGGCAGCAGGGAGACGACAGCGTCGCTGAAGCGGTAGCAGTCGTCCTCCGCCTTCTGCATCACCCGGATATACGGGTGGCGGGGGCTCATGCCGCCCAGCTCGATCGGACTGAGCGGCCAGAGGTCGTGCACCTCGTAGACCAGCGCGGCCCCCGAGTCGCGCGCGATGCGGCGGGCGGGGTAGATGTCCAGCGGATAGGTGGAGGAGGCGATCACCGCGTCCGGCCTGCCGTAGGATTCGATCTTCCCGCGGAAGCGGTACAGCCCCCGCAGGAACGAAAGCATGTTGCGGATGCGGGCCGTCCCGTTGCCGCGGTACCAGTTCCCGGCGATCCAGAAATAGCGGACCCCGCCGACGGTCTCCTCCCGCCACTTTTCCCCGCCGAGGTCGGGGTTCTCCGTGCGCAGGTGGGAGAAAGAGCTCGCGACGACCGTGACGTTGTGGCCCGCCGCCTTCCACCGGCGCGCCATATAATAGGGGCGGAACTCCATGCCGTGCCGCGGGGAGCCGGCGTAGTGGTTGATATAAACGATGTTCACGCGCCCCGCCCCCCGTATTTTGCCAGGGCGGCGGCGATATGCTCGCCGGCGTGCCCGTCCCCGAACGGGCGGCGCTCGCGGGCCGCGGGGTCCGGCGCGGCGCCCGTCGCCTTGCGGAGGATGTCCTCCGTCTCCAGCTTGGCGAGGACGTTCCAGCCGCCCGCGAGCGTCTCGACCCACTCGGTCTCACCGCGCAGCGTCACGCACGGGACGCCCATAAACCACGCCTCTTTCTGCAGGCCGCCGGAGTCGGTCAGCACCTGGCGCGCGTTCCCCGTGAGGAGCAGCATCTCCAGGTAGCCGACGGGCTCGGTCAGGCGGATGTTCCGGTAGCCGCGCTTGGCGACGGCCTCTTCGGCGAGCGGGCGGGTGCGCGGGTGGATCGGGATGACCACGGGCTGGGGCAGCTTCTCGAACGCGTCGAAGATCCTCACGATGGCGCCGAGGCCGCCGTCCGTCGTCTCTGCCCGGTGCAGCGTGGCCAGGCGGTACCCGCCGGGGCGGACGCCCAGCTTCCCGAAGATCGCCGTCCGGCGCGGGTCCTTTTCGGCAAGGCCGCGGAAGTGCAGCACGGCGTCGAGCATCACGTCGCCGGAAACGTCGACCCCGCGCGTCAGGCCCTCTTTCGCCAGGTTCCGGGCGGCGGTCTCGGTCGGGCAGAACAGCCACGCGGAGATATGGTCGGTCAGCACCCGGTTCTGCTCCTCCGGCATGCGCATGTTGTAGGAGCGCAGCCCGGCCTCGACATGCGCGACCGGGATGTGCAGCTTGGAGGCGGCCAGCGCCCCCGCGAGGGTGGAGTTGGTATCGCCGTACACCAGCAGGATGTCCGGCTTCTCCTTAAAAAGAACCTCCTCGATCCGGATCAGCATCTCGCCGGTCTGGCGGCCGTGCGTGCCGGAGCCGACGCCCAGATTGTAGGCCGGGTGCGGGATGTTCAGCTCCTCGAAAAACACGGCGGACATGTTGCGGTCGTAATGCTGCCCCGTGTGGACGATCACCTCGTCGCAGACGGGCTTCAACGCCCGCGAGACGACCGAGGCCTTGATGAACTGCGGGCGCGCGCCGACGACGGTCAGGATCTTCATGCTCCGCCCCCCGTCTCGACGTCGCCGCGGGACATCCCGAGCGTGGAGAAATCCAGCCCGTCGTACCGGACGGCCGTCCCCGTCTTCTGGGACTTGTAGGCCGCGAGGATGATCTTAAGGGCCTTGATTCCCTCCTCGCCGCTTACGAGCGGCTGGGTGTGGGAATCCACCGCCTGCAGAAAGTTGCGGTACAGCGCGTTGTGCCCGCTGCCGTAGACGTCTTTCGGGTCGGTGCCGGTCAGCTTCTCGACCTCCGCGTCCTGCGGGGCGGGCGAAGAGAAGCGCCACGTTTCCACCCGGTTGACCGCCAGGCCGCCGATCACGGCCGCGCCGGTCTCGCCGAACACCGAGAGCGCCTCCTCCAGATTCCTGGGGTACACGCAGGCCGTGCCCTCCACGATGCCGACCGCGCCGTTTTTG
>ENA-UOOI01000352-UOOI01000352.1-fermentation-metagenome-genome-assembly--contig:-NODE-352-length-59968-cov-3.758083_pt1 | contig 59968 bp, 54 predicted proteins | sample MGYA00245779_ERZ724027 | MGnify/ENA primary metagenome ERZ724027 (study PRJEB28704, sample SAMN03018318) | fermentation metagenome | biome: anthropogenic terrestrial biome; feature: soil; material...
AAATGCGGTAAAGCGTTTTAGCATTTTTTTCTGTGGTTGCAAGCAGTTCAAATCTGTCCACATTCATTTTGTCGCCGACAAAGGTAGTAATAAAACAGGCAGATAGTTTCGAATAAAGGTTAAAATGTATTATCGGTTCTTTCTATGGGCATGGAAAGAGAAATAAAATAGTTATTTTTGAGGGCGGTCCGGACAACATATTTTACAATTCCCGTTGTTATTTTTCCGCCGCCGGATGAAATTTATGTAGTTTGGGTATGAAGATTTATTTTTTTCGCAGCCTTATCGGGATATTCCTACTGGGAATTCTACCGTTAACGGCACAAGATATGGCCTATCCGGTGGAAGGTGACGGCGTACTTTCTTTCCTGCGCCGGTGGAACAGGATCGACGATTCCTATGTACAGGAATTTATTCAACTGAATGCCGGCAGGCTCAATGCCCAGGGCGGACTGGAATTAGGCACGGTTTACCTGATCCCGCCGCTCCACCCGGGCGATGAATATCCCCCTTCCGGGGAAACGGTACCAGGAGGGACTGATCCGGCTATTTTCGGAAAAAAACTGAGCGACATCACACCGCAGTCTGACCGGTTGAAAAACGCCTGCTTTTATATTATCAGCGGGCATGGCGGCCCTGATCCGGGAGCCGTTGCGCACGTAAGTAAAAGAGAACTGCACGAAGATGAATATGCATACGATATAGCCTTGCGTCTTGCACGCAACCTGATGATGGACGGCGCCACGGTATATGTGATCATCCAGGATCCGAACGACGGCGTCCGCGACGAAATGTACCTGAATAACAGCTCCAACGAGACATGCATGGGCGAACCTATCCCCAGGAACCAGCTTGACCGGCTGAAACAACGTGTGGACAAAGTGAACGAGCTGTACGATCGGGATAAGGGAACGTTTGATCATATACGCGCCATAGATATCCATGTGGACAGCCGCAACAAGGGAAAACGCATCGATGTATTTTTTTATCACTCCACCGACAAACATTCCAAATTGTTAGCGACCACCATGAGGGATCTGTTCCGCGTAAAATACGATACACACCAGCCGGGCAGAGGATTCGGGGGATTTGTGGAGCAGCGCAATCTGTATGTGCTCCTCCATTTAGAACCCCCGTCCATCCTGGTAGAAGTAGGAAATATCCAGAACGAGTTCGATCGCCGGCGTATTCTTTCGAGCAATAATCGCCAGGCGATGGCCAATTGGATGGCACAGGCATTTTTCGAAGATTATAAGAAATCCGTCCGATAGCATCCCAAGTTCTTTGTTATTTTATGATACAAAATAGTGTGTTTGTTTACGATAAATCCACCAATAAAGAATTTTGGACAAGAACAAACTAAAATTATATGAGGATATGTTTATGAAATATTTTCCGAAAGTAAAATGTTTCATAACCCGCTTTGTTAAATCTCCTGCAATAGCAGAAGAATTAACTCAGGATGTATTTGTGAAAATATGGGAAAACTTTGATAAAATCACAGGTATCGAATACCGGGATGCCTACATTTACCGTATTGCACGTAATGAAGCTTTAGACTTTATTTCTCAAAGACACCAAGAAGAGATCCTTGTGGATAACTTTAAATTGAAAGAAGACTATTCTATTGAAGAAGAATTTTATGCCAAAGAACTTGAATTACTCGTCGAATTAATCGTAAACAGGATGCCTTCACAAAGGAGAAAAGTGTATAAAATGAGTCGAATGGAAGGTCTTACCAACGATGAAATTGCAAAAAATCTGAATATCTCAAAAAAAACCGTGGAAAACCATTTAAATCTGGCATTAAAAAAAATAAAAAAGATAATCTCAGTCTTTTCCCTTCTATCGCTCTTCATGGATCTTCACCCTTAACATGGTTTTCAGAATTCAATCAATCTAATTAAAAAAACAAAAAAACACCTACTTGATTAGGTGTGCTCCTTCTTTTTCAAGTTATCGAAATATATAAAAGAGAATGAACATATGTCTAAAATCCGCCAAATAGTACAATTGTTTTTTGAAGATGACCATCCGACAGAAACAAAACAAAAATTCTACCGATGGTTCTTGGCTCCGATATCAGAATCAGAGAAAGAAAAAGCCTTGTTTGAACAGTGGAACAGAATCGAGTCGATAGCCGATCCGTCGACAAAGGACTCATTCAATGAAGTGATTGCCCGTTTTGGTGTTGACAAAAGAAAACAGAGGTTGAGAGTAACTCCTAAATTAATACGTATTGCTGCAGTTCTCTTAATTCCTATCATAACGAGCCTGGCAGCTTATTTGTACGTAAAAAATTCGGAAACCCAATCCGTGGAATTTGTCGAATATTTTACCCCCAATGCCAATCTCCGGACAATAGATTTACCTGACGGTTCATCAGTAACAATGAATTACGGTTCGATCATTGTGTATCCCCGCAATTTTACGGCGAAAAGAAGAGAGGTTTTTTTAAGTGGAGAAGCTAAATTTACAGTCAGTCATGACAAAAAAAGACCCTTTATCGTAAAAACTAACGATATGAATATAGAAGCTTTGGGAACTATATTCAATGTCTCTTCTTACGTTGAGAACAGCGAAACTATAGCGACTTTAGTGGACGGAAAGGTAAGAATAGATATGAAAAACTCCGAAGAAAACTTTATCCTTGAACCTTCGCAGCAGATTGTGCTTGACAGGGAAACCGGAAAGACATTCATACGGCAGGCTAAGCTGGAACTTGAATTGGCCTGGGAAAAAGGATATTTATCTTTTCAGAATGCAGATATAGAGGATATCATGCAGGAAATTCAACGCAAATATGATGTCAGGATATATGCCAATTACAAAGAAATCAAAGGCGAAAAACTTACTGTAAAATTCACCCCTGACGAATCTCTTTACGAGATATTCAAAACAATACAATTATTGATTAACAGATTCAACTACAGGATAGAAGGAGATAATATATATATCTATTAATACCACAGTTCGGTATTTTTTTCAAAAGGTTGCTTATAACTACTTGATTATTAATAGTAAATATATCTTTTAAAACGGATGCTTTAACTGTTTGACTATATGATTGTTAAGTGAAAATTTACCGAACTATTATTAATAAAAACAGGCAAAAAAAATAAAAGCCCATGAAAAAAAGAACCGGAAAGTTTTACTTGCAGGTCACTTTCCGGTTTGAAATCGCAAATACATCCAATATACGTCAAAGCAATTGTAAAATATGTATTTAACGACAAATTTTAAAAATAAATCTCATAATGAAAAAAATAATATCAAAACGGAAAACTTTTTCCATTCATCATTTAGTCTTGTTATTATGCTTATCAATATCCTTCAATATTTCGGCACAGACACCGTCTGTAAGCATTCAAAAAAACAATGTAACAATAGCCGACATTTTTGAAGAGATTGAAAAACAAACGGGGCTTACTATCGCATTCAATACTTCTACTATCGATGTGACACAAAAGAGATCCATTCAAGTAAAGAATCAATCTCTCGATAAAGTGCTCTCCGAAGTGCTCAAAGGTACGAAAACAACATTTAGGATACAAGACAAACGAATAATAATTATGTCTGTTTCCCAAACGGATACAGCATCGCATCCTATACAACAGGTTGTTGAAGGAAAGGAGATCAATGGAAAAGTAACCGACAATGCAGGCGAACCACTCATTGGCGTTTCCGTCATGGAAGTAAACTCATCCAGGGGAACTGTTACTGATATAGATGGAAAATTCACGATCAAGATCCCCGAAAAAACCACTCTTATTGTTTCTTATGTAGGCTATAAGACCAAGCATGTGAATACCGGTAACATGAATACAATAAATATAGTCCTGGAAGAGGAGGAGAAGCTTCTGGATGAAATTGTTGTCATTGGATACGGAACCATGAGAAGAAGTGATATAAATGCTTCTATTGTATCTGTCAAACCTGAAGATCTGGTAAAATCCTCTTCTCCTGATTTCTCCGAAATGCTGATGGGACGCGCAGCCGGGCTTACTGTTTCCCAAACAAGCGCCCAACCCGGAGGTGGAATAGAAGTACTTATCCGTGGGGCAGCATCGACAGGAGCAGGAAATCAACCGCTCTATGTAATTGATGGCTTTCCTATCGTGAACGATGGCATTTCTCCCGGTAGTGGAACACAATGGAGTGCGGGGAACCGCAGTCCTCTCAGCGATATCAATCCGAATGACATTGCCTCCATCGAAATACTGAAAGATGCCTCAGCTACGGCTATCTATGGAGCAAGGGGCGCCAATGGTGTTGTCCTGATTACAACTAAACGCGGAACGAATCAAACACAGGTTGAGTATAATATGAATACCTCCATACAGCAAATTATCAAAAGGCCCGAATTGCTGAACGGAAGTGAATTCATGAGAGAGCAGGAACGCTATAATAAAGAACTGTATCTGATGGCCAATACGATATTTCCTTACGGCAACACCGATCCTTCCAACGTAAGCCCTTATTATCCTAAATATACGGAAGAAGAAATCCGTGCTGCCGGAGTAGGTACCAACTGGTATGACCTGATTACCCGCACCGGAAAGGTCAATCAGCACAACCTGACAATTACCTACGGAAATGATGACATTAAATCGCTTGTATCGTTCAACGTTTTCGATCAGGAAGGGGTTATAAAAACGTCAGGTTACAGCAGGTACAGCCTTCGTTATAATCTCGACCACAAGATAGTCAAATGGTGGGATTATGGGATATCGGCCCTTGGCTCATATGCTACGGAAAATAATGCAGCATTGGGTGGTGGACGCGATGCTGCCGCCGGAATAATCGAATCGGCTTTAAACTACAGTCCTCTTATCAAAGCTGAAAGAAATCCCTCTACCGGAGCATGGATAGAAGATCCCAATCAGGCATTGTTGAATCATCCGCTTTCTTATCTCGACATGCAGGATAAGACAAAGACAAAACGTTTTTTAGCAACAGCTTACACTAATTTTCATATCATACAAGATATACTTTGGATAAAATTATCAGGCGGTACTGATATCCGAGACGGACTCCGGCAAGCCTATTACCCAATGACAACGCGTTATGGCAGTCAGATCGGGGGTGATGCCAACATCAACTCGGCATATAGGGAGGATTACTCAGCCGATGCTGTTGTTAACTTTCAACAAACACTAAACGACAAACATAAATTCATCGCGATGGGAGGTTACTCCTACCAGGTAATGAATTATGAAGACGCCTACGCCCGGGCTATGGGATTTACCTCCGATGCCATTTCATGGTATAGATTACAGGCAGGGGAAAGAAGGCCGGTGGTGAGTTCATCCAAATCAAAACACGTACTGGCATCTTACTTCGGGCGTGTTCAATACTCACTTTCCGATAAATATTTATTTACATTTACGGGACGTATCGACGGCAGCGACCGTTTCGGGGAAAACAACCGTTATGCTTTTTTTCCATCAGGGGCTTTTGCCTGGCGTGCTATAAATGAAGACTTTCTCCACAATATTGATTGGCTGTCCGATGCTAAACTGAGAGTCAGTGTGGGACAAGTAGGCAATGAGAATATAGGGAATGGTGCGGCATCCGAATATTATCAATTTGAGGGTAGGAATTACTACTTTGGTGATAGTGAAAAACGCGGAGTAAATTTAGGTAAATTCGGGAATCCCAACCTGAAGTGGGAAACGACAACAGAAGCCAATTTCGGAGTAGATTACGGATTTTTCCGCAACAGAATAAACGGAAGTATAGACATATTTTACAAAGAAATAAAAGACTTGCTCAGTTACCGGGCATTACCTCATACATCCATTATAGGCAATATCCCCTGGAATATAGGGAAAACGCGCAGTTCGGGTGTTGAAGTAACGTTGAATACGATCAATCTGGAAGGGCCTCTTTACTGGGAATCAACCCTTATCTATACCTCTTACCGGGATAGGTGGAAAGAAAGGGATCCGAAAGTAATCCTAAGGCCTTATGAAAAAGAGGACGCTCCTCTCTCCGCCTTATACGCACTTATCCCTGACGGAATAAAGAAACCGGGTGAAGAAACATCTCATATGCCCGGTCTGTTACCCGGACAACAAAAGTACAAAGACGTAAACGGTTTGGACGGGGACGGCAATCTTACGGGGAAACCAGATGGCAAAATTGACCAGGCTGACGTAGTCTATATCGGCACCCATGCCCCTAAGTTCACGATGGGATTTAATAATGAATTCAAATACAAGGGATTTGATTTGAATCTTTTTCTTTATGCGTCAGTCGGAGCATACAGGTGGCCTTCCACACATGTGGAACATGGTGTCTATGGCAGTTACGGGACGCAGATGCTAAGGGATAATTATAATTATCTGCGGGAGATCCAAAATCGCTGGGGCTCGGACAATCTGGACGCGACTATGCCGAGCGGCGAAGTTAATAGTTACGATGCGTTTGGAGCGCCTCATTTCGAAAAAGCTTCGTATTTGCGTCTTAAAAACCTGACATTAGGCTATGACATTACGAGACTTTTTAATACAAATAGACTGAATGCAAGAGTTTTCTTCACAGGACAGAATTTGCTGACAATAACAGGTTATAATGGTTTTGATCCTGAAGTAGAACGCGACAGGGCCTCTTACCCGCAACAAAAAACACTCTCTTTTGGTCTGGATATTAAATTTTAAAACCAAGAATCATGAAAGGTAAAATTAAATATATATTTATTTTATTATTAGGGTTGCACTTCTTATCATGTGAAGGAGACTTAAACCCTCAACTGTATGGGACCATCACCAACGAAGATGCATTCAAAACTCCCCAGGATTTGGAAGCCGCCACTACAGCGTTGTACTACGAACTCAGGCAAAAAGGATGGGGGCCTTATCTGTTCACCGACGGAAGTTCTTTTGTAATGGATGTAGCCGTAACAGACGAATGGACTACAAAATGGGCTTGGACTAATTTTCTTAACGGAACATGGACAACCCAGGAAGCAATGGCCGTAAGATTTTACGATTGGACTGCACCCAATATCACACGCTGTACATATACCATTGCACGAATAGAAGAATGTGGGTTAAGTGATGAGGTGAAAAACGAATATATCTCTCAAATCAAAGCTTTGCGCGCCTTTTTCATGTTCGACCTTTACCGGTTTTATGGTCCTATGCCGATGATCATCGAAGCGGAACGCGCCATCAATCCAGATCCTGATTATAGGCCTGAAAGACCTTCGGCAGAATCTGTGGAAGAATTCATCAGGACAGAACTAAGAGCCGCTGCCGATATACTGCCCGTCGAATGGAGTCAATACGGCAGAATAACCAAAGGGGCTGCCCTACACTATTTGCTAAAATACTACATGTTTAAGAAAGAATGGCAGGAGGCATTGAATATAGCAAATGAGATAATCGGCTTAAATTATTACAGACTCGAAGAAAATTACGCGGATATATTCTCAGCCCAGAATGAAGGTAACCGGGAGTTGATATTTGTCATACGTGCCGAGGCATTGGCAGATTACGGTAATCATACTTATGCCAATATTCTGCCCGGGGATTTCGCATCGCCTCACGGCAATGTGGTCGACGGATGGAACGGACATCGTATGCCCTGGGCTTTTTACGATACGTTTGACGAAAATGATAAAAGACGCGAGTTGGCTGTAGTTGAATACAGGACAAAAAGCGGATCGATAACCAACCTGAGAGAAACGGGAGACATAGGCGCATTACCCCTGAAATACGGAATAGACCCTGAGGCATCCGGCATATGGGCTGGAAACGACAAAGTAATGGACAGGTATGCCGAAGTGTTATTGTTCAAGGCAGAGGCATTGAATGAACTGAACGGTCCTAATGAACAAAGTATCAATCTGATCAATGATATCCGGAAGCGTGCCTTTGGAGCCGGAGTATCCATCCCCTCTGAAATTATTTTGAAAGAGGAATTTGATACGGAAATCAATGGGAACGCTGCCGGTTCTTTCACAATGAATAATTATGATGAAAATAACGGTGCAGCATGGACCTACGCTATTGATAATACAGGTGTGCTATCGGGTGAAAATTCGTTGCATATAAACGTAATACGATCCAATAATGAATTTTGGACTCTTCAGGTACGGGCCGACAACCAACCCGTAAAGAAAGGCCGGACTTATTCAGTCAGGTTCAAGGTTAAATCCAGTCAAAACATGAATCTCGATTTCCGTTCCGAAGGACCGTTATCTCACACAGAGATTATTCCTTTGACTGCCGGTGAGGTTAAAAATGTTTCTTTTGACACAGCTCCCGCAGGAGAAGACGGAAATTGCGTAATATTCTTTGCATTGGGAAACACCGGAAATAATTACGATATCTGGATCGATGACATTATATTTGAGGCCAAGGAACAAATAACAGGCAGTGCCGGGGATTTTCTTATCAAACTGTCTGACTTTCCCGATAAAGAAAGCTTACGGGATTGGATATTGAAAGAGAGGGGTTGGGAATTTTGGTATGAAGGCAAAAGAAGACCGGATCTCATCCGTATGAATAAATATATTGAAGTCGGCCAACAAATAGGAAACAATTTCGGTGAAAAAAACCTACTGTTTCCTCTTCCATCGCATGTATTGATTGAAAATCCAAGGATAAAACAAAATCCGGGATATTAACAAAAGGTTATTTTAGAGGGTGTGCTAAAAATGAAAATTTGTTTAATACACCCTCTACTAAAAGCTACTGATATGGAGAAACTATTTACCTCTTATTTAAGATATTCCGCAATAATCAATATAATTATTACTCTAAGGACAGTAATTTAGAAATAAGACAAGGAGTAAAAGTCAACAGAAAATATACAACAATGAAAAAAGCATTTAATTCATTCCTTTTATTCTTCTTTTTTATAAACACTATCTTTATACAAGGTTGTGAAAACGGGAAAGATCCGAATTCTGACAACCCTACGCCGACACCTGAACCGGAGGAGATCTATGACCTCAGAGTAAATGACATGCATGTTCGCGATCCATTCATATTGGTAGACAGGGAAAATCAGGTATATTACATGCATGTGAATGGGAATAAAAAAGTCAGAGTTTACAAAAGTAAGGACCTGACCATGTGGAAAGATATGGGAATCGCTTTTAACCCAAACAATGATTTCTGGGGAAAATCTGATTTTTGGGCACCCGACGTATATTACTATCAGAACAAATATTACCTGTTCATCACTTTAAGTGCTCCGAATATCAAACGCGGTACATCCGTTTTGGTTGCCGATAAACCCGAAGGTCCTTTTGCACCTGTGGTAAACAGGGCGGTTACACCATCGGAATGGATGAGTCTCGACGGGGCGTTGTATGTCGATAAAGATAAAACCCCATGGATAATATATTGCCATGAATGGCTCGAAGTGGGAGACGGTGAGGTCGTTGCCCAACAGCTCAAAGAAGACCTCACGGAAACCATAGGCGAACCCAAAGTCCTGTTTAAAGCATCGGAAGCTCCGTGGGTTGGTGATATTTCTTCGGGAAATACTACCGGAAAAGTTACCGATGCACCTTTCATTCATACATTGGACAATGGACAATTGATTATGTTGTGGTCGAGTTTCCGTAAGGACGGAAAATATGCCATCGGGCAAGCAACCTCACAATCAGGGAATTTATTAGGCCCCTGGACACAGGAAGCCGAACCGTTGAATAATGATGATGGAGGCCACGCCATGCTGTTTAACGATATTAAGGGGCGTTTGATGATTTCGTATCATGCACCTAACAGTAATACTGAAAGGCCTGTTATTAAGCAAGTTTACATAAATAATGGAAAAGCTGTAATACCTGATTAGCATATAAAACTACTTAAGTACAATTAATTTTAATATTTATCTTAATTTTGTAGTTCTTCACTGCAGGATACATTTTATATAGGAATAAATAGTTTTAATCATAATGAAAAATAGAATTATCTATACTATAATACTCTTTTTGACATCGCAACTTATATTTTCCCAGGATGATAAAGTTTGTTCGATAAACACCGACAATACTGCATTGATTTTCACGGTAAGTGAAACCGGTAGATTGACATTTCGTTACTACGGAAGAAAATTGAACGACGAATCCGTATTTGCAAATGTAAAAAGCTACGGAAAAGCCGACACAAACCGGGACCTGAGTTATGAAGCCTATCCCACAAACGGCCTGGGTTATGTAAATGAACCGGCTTTGAGCGTGATTCATTCCGATGGCAGTCTCATCACGGAATTGGCATATACGAACACAGAGGTGATAAAAAAGGATGAAAATATTACGTATACAATTATCAGCCTCAAAGACAAGGTGTATGACCTGAGCATATATCTGCATTTTGAGTCATACCATAAAGAAGACGTAATCGCTCAATGGGTCAGGATAAAGAACGACGAAAAAGGCAGTATACAACTGAAAAATATATATTCCTCATTCCTTAATCTGAAAGCCGGCAGCTATTACCTGACGCATTTCAACGGGGCATGGGCGGGAGAAATAAACCGCGTGGAGGAGAAACTCGAATACGGTATAAAGAGCATTGAATCGAAAAAAGGAGTACGGACTACCCAGACCGAAAATCCGTCTTTCATCCTATCTTTAAACCATCCCGTTCAAGAGAATGCAGGAATTTGTTACGGAGGGGCATTGGCATGGTCGGGTAATTATAAATTGTCGTTTGAATTGGACGAATTAGACCATTTAAATATTCTGGCCGGTATAAATCCTTATTTATCGGACTACACGCTTGAAACGGGTGAATCTTATGAGACTCCTAAAATGATCTATACCTACAGCGGGGAAGGACAAGGTCTTATATCACGTAATTTCCATAATTGGAGCCGTTCGTATGCACTACACAAAGGTTACGAAGAGCGTCCTGTAGTGTTGAACAGTTGGGAGGGAGCCTATTTTAATTTCACAGAACAGACCATCATCGATATGATAGACGATGCCGCCCGTATGGGAGTGGAAATGTTTGTGCTGGATGACGGCTGGTTCGGGAATAAATATCCCCGTAATGGCGATAACGCAGGATTGGGCGATTGGCAGGTAAACAAGAAAAAATTACCGAACGGATTGCAATACCTGATCAATCATGCGGAGAGTAAAGGAATAAGGTTTGGTATATGGATTGAACCCGAGATGGTTAATCCGAAAAGCGAGCTTGCCGAAAAACATCCCGATTGGATCGTGCAGAGTCCGGGACGTGATAAAATAACATTAAGGAACCAGTTACTGTTGGATTTAACCAATCCTGAAGTGCAGGATTTTATCTGGGAAATGGTAGATAATCTCTTAACGGAAAATAAGGGTATTTCCTATATTAAATGGGATGCCAACAGACATGTTGAACAAGTCGGATCGACCTATTTAAACGCAGACAGACAAACCCATTTTTGGATAGAATATACAAAGGGGTTATACAGTATTTATGAGAAAATCAGGGAAAAATATCCCGACCTTATATTTCAGGTATGCGCTTCGGGCGGTGGGCGTGTTGACTACGGTTCACTACCCTATCACGATGAATTCTGGACATCGGACAATACAGATCCGCTCAAACGTCTGTATATACACTATTCCACCAACCTGATCTACCCTCCGGTAGCCACTGCAGCCCACGTTTCCACCAGCCCGAACCACCAGACAGGACGTATTACGCCGTTGAAGTTCCGTTTTGACGTCGCAATGACCGGTCGGCTGGGGCTTGAATTGCAACCGAAAGACATCGTTGGAGAGGATTGGGATTTTGCCCAACAGGCAATTCGTGATTATAAGGCATACGTAAGACCTCTTGTCACAAAAGGGGATTTATATCGCCTTATCTCGCCTTACGATCCCGGTAACAACTATGCTGCCCAGATGTATGTAAACAAGGATAGCAAGAATGCTGTAATGTTCGTATTTTGTACGGAAATCAATAATCGCGGAGTTGTTCCCCGTATTTATTTACAAGGGCTACACCCCGATAAATCTTATCGAATAAAGGAAATTAATAATCGTGGAAGATCATCATTTTGGGGTAACGACAAGGTCTTTAAAGGAGAGTTTTTAATGAATGCAGGTATCGAAATTAATATTTCAACCCAGTTCGATAGTGCTGTCTTCCTGTTGGATGAATTTTAGTCATTATAGAATCGGAAAAATTATCTATGCTTAATAGTGAAATCAGTTATGCGCAAAGTATGAATATCAGGTTATAAAGAATGAAGCGGTATATTCTATTAATAGCAGGAGTTATAGTATCTATCACAACAGTCTGTTCTCAAAATGAAAAAATTGATTGGGATGGGTAGTAGATTATTATCTATAAATCAAGTTGTGGTAGAAAGGGTAATAGACAGTGTTAGTACATTATTCACTATTGATAATCAGGCGATGATAAAGAATTCAACTCCACAAATAATTCCTGTTCTACCAATTTTGCAATATTTCGGTTTTGCAGATACAGAACAGGTTGAACTGGGATTGAAAACAAGTACAAATCAAAACCTTATTTATACGCTAAAACCATCATTAATGAATCGAAATAACCGGATATCCTTTAGACCAGAGACCCTTACCTTCAGTATGAAAAATGAAAGAGCCTTTTTTACAGATTGGTATTCTCCGGAAGAAAAAATATATTATATGTTGTATAATAAATGTTGGAGCAAAGAACTTGAATTGCAACATGGCAACAAAGAAACCGCAGAAAAAACACCCTCATTTAAAGAGTTTGAAGAAAGAGCATTTCATATATTAGAAAATAAACCTGTTCAAAAAGTTATATTTGACCTGAGATATAATGGTGGCGGAAACTCATTACAAGGTACTGTGTTTATAGAGAAATTGGCTAAATTTTTAGAAGAAAGTCCAGATACAAAAGTATATGTGGTATCAGGCAGGGCTACATTTTCTTCTGCCATACTGAATGCAATGGATTTCAAGCGATTGACAAATGCTATATTTGTGGGTGAAGAAACTGCAGGAAAACCGAATCATTTTGGCGAAGTAAGAAACTTTCAGCTTCCAAATTCAAAATTATATGTTAGCTATTCAACAAAATATTTTAAGAGGACAGATGAAAATGTAAACACCATTAAACCTGATGTCGTAATAGAAATGAGTTTTTCCGATTTTACAAAAGGGATTGATCCTGTTTACGAATGGATAAAACAACAATAAATTAGAGAAACTTCATCTGATATAGCGGCAAACAATATGCCGAACAAAATAATCTGATGTTGAACCAAAAATTATGTATAAAATGAAAAAAATCGGTGTTTTATTAGCAGCAATAGTATTGTTGAGCTTGTATACAACAGCTTATGCAAGCGACTTAACCAAAGCCGTACAAGGAACATGGACAGCAAAAGTAGCCGATGCTCCTTATGGTTATCAGGATTATCAGGTGACCATAAAACAGCTTGAAGGTAAATGCGTGGCAGATATTACGGGCTCTCAACTGAATGTGAAAAATCAGGAATTGAAAGAAGTTGACGGAAAACTGACAACAACAGTGTACGCCGGAGAAAATGTGAAAGTCGTCATCTGGAAGGAAAAGAAAGAAGTGAAAGGAACGGCCGATACCTCCATGGGTAAGCTGCCGATTGAATTTACCCGTAAACAGGAATCCAAACAATAAACGTCTGTCATCTACGGTTTTTTATTGGCAGAACTTGCTCCTTTACCGCCCGTGCGTTCCTATCCTATGGGGATTAAGGTAAGGCGGAGAAAATTAATTACATAAAAGAACGTCTATGTTTTATATTGCCGATCTTCATCTTCATTCTCATTATTCGAGAGCTACCAGCAAGGAATTGAATCTTGAATCACTTTTCCAGTGGGCACGCATCAAAGGTATTCACGTGGTAGGAACAGGAGACTTTACGCACCCCCTCTGGTTTAAAGAGGTAAAAGAAAAGCTGGAGCCGGACGGAACAGGCTTGTTCCGCCTGAAAAATTCCCCGAAAAAAGAGGTCGACGGATTCAGATGCAGGGACATTGATGTACGGTTTTGCCTTACCTCCGAGATAAGCTCCATTTATAAGCAGGGAGATAAGGTTTACAAAAATCACAATTGTATATATGCCCCGGATTTTGAAACAGTCGCCCGCATTAATGCGAGGTTGGCGCAAATAGGGAATCTGGAAGCAGACGGAAGACCTATCTTGGGACTACCTGCACGCAACCTGCTGGAAATCGTGCTGGAAACTTCTGAAGATGCCCATCTTATTCCGGCTCATATCTGGACACCCTGGTTCTCCCTCTTCGGCTCAAAATCGGGTTCCGATACAATAGAAGAATGTTTCGGCGATTTATCTCCCCATCTCTTTGCGCTCGAAACCGGTTTGTCTTCCGATCCAGAGATGAACTGGCGGCTGAGCATGCTTGACAAATATACACTGGTGTCCAATTCGGACGCCCATTCTCCGCAAAAACTGGGACGAGAAGCCAATTTGTTCGATGCAGAACAAAGCTATTACGCCCTGTTCAATGCACTAAAAACAAGGAAAGGATTCCTCGGTACCTATGAGTTTTTTCCCGAAGAAGGCAAATACCATATGGATGGACATCGCAAGTGCAATGTCTGCTTTGAACCGGAAGAAAGTATCCGCCACAAGAATATTTGTCCAAAATGCGGACGGCCACTCACTATAGGTGTGCTGCACCGTGTCTTCGAATTAGCCGACCGCAGGCAGCCGCAACAACCGGAGGGGGCACCGGGGTTCCATTATATTATTCCCCTGCCCGAAATACTTGCCGAAATCAAAAATGCTTCCCCTTCCGGCAACGTGGTGAACCGGTTTTTCCAGCAGGCCATATCTTCGTTCGGCAATGAGTTTAGCCTGCTGACAGAGGTTCCCGTCGAAGATATCAAAAAACAGGCGGGCATGTTGCTGGCAGAAGCTATTAAACGGATGCGGGCCCGCGAAGTATACCCTCAGGGTGGATATGACGGAGAATACGGTATCATTAAAATTTTTAAAGAAGGGGAAATAGAACAGCTTACAGGCCAGATGAACCTCTTTGGAGGGGCTGGCATAGATAAAACCGCCAGGTGTGAAAGCAGGGACACGGAGATTACGAAGAAAACACCCTTAACCGATCTGAAAGAATCCGCTGATACCTCTTCCTTAAATACGGAACAACAGGCCGCCTGCGAAACAGAAGGGGCTGTATTGGTTACGGCTGGGCCCGGTACAGGAAAGACCAAAACACTGATCAGTTGGATCGCCCATTGCATCCAAAAGGGAAAGATACTTCCGGAGGAAATACTGGCTGTTACTTTTACCAATAAGGCAGCCGATGAAATGAAAGACCGCCTGTTTATTCTTCTGAAAGAAGCGTCAAGAGGAATTACCCTGGGAACCTTCCACTCGCTCTGTTTTGCCATATTGCAGGAACGTTATGAAAACCTGCATATAGTTTATGACGACGAAAGCCGTGAAATCATCCTGGGTATGCTTTTCTCCGGCAAAGAAGAAAAGACGCTGAAAAGCCTGTCAACCCAACTGAAGGAATATTTCGAGAAAAACTGTCCGGAAGATGCAGGTGAGCTACAGGAAATCGCTGCGGCATATCAAAGTTTCATGCTGCAAAACGGCGGAATCGACCTGGCCGATATTATCGGTGCAGTCGTCAGGCTATGGCGTACGGAACCGGAGTGGTTGGAGATTTTCCGGAACCGTTACCAATCCATTGCCGTGGATGAACTGCAGGATATCAATCCCCTGCAATATGAATTTTTAAAGCTGTTGGGGAAAGATAAAAATATGCTGGCAATTGGTGACCCGGACCAAAGTATTTACGGTTTCCGTGGGTCGGATGTAAGATTGTTTTTTCAATTCAGTGAGGATTTTGGTGCAAAAGAAATCTCACTTCAGCAGAATTACCGTTCTTCGGGTTTTATTGTGGAATCGGCAACCAGTCTTATCCGTAACAATCTTCAGCGTAAGGATATCCGGCTGATTGCCCATAAACCCGGCAAGGAAAAAATCCGCCTCTTCAGTGCAGACGACGAATATAAAGAAGCGGCCTTTATCGCCGGAGAAATTGAAAAACTGGTCGGGGGATTCCATAACCTTATCGGGAATAATACCCATCAGGATGGTCAATACGGCTTCTCTGATATGGCGGTGCTGTTTCGTACCCGTACCATAGGCCAGGCTTTGCTTACCGCATTTAAACAATCGGGCATACCGGTACGTTTCGGTGATGCTTCTTCTTTTCTGGAAACCTATCCGTTCCATCTCATAACCGATGTAATAAAGCTGTATCTCTATCCGAAAGATATTATCGCATTAGACAGTGTACTCAGGCATGGTTTCAACATGAACAAAAAAGAGAGGCAGGAATTTCTTTTATCGTATCCCGAAGAAGCGCGTTTTCTTTCTCTTTTTGGAAAAGAAGGAGAAGCAATTTTTGCAAAGCAAGGAGCAGCAGGCGTTGTGTCGTTTATTTCTGAAAAATTTATCCCTGATGAAACCCTGGATGATACGGGAATTATCCGTAAAGAAACCATCCTCCACATCGCCGGGGAATACGAAGGAGATCTGGAACAGTTTCTGCATAAGATTTTGCTGGATACCTATACCGATGTGGCACGCCTGAGAACCGATGCGGTAACCCTGTTGACGTTTCACGCTTCCAAAGGGCTTGAGTATCCGGTTGTATTTATTGCAGGAGCCGAAGAAGGAGTAACTCCTTTGTTGAGGAATAACATTGATATCGAAGAAGAAAGAAGACTTTTTTATGTCGCCCTTACCCGTGCCAAGGATCATTTGTTTATTACAAATTCCCTGAAGAGGAAAAATTTCAACCGGACAGAAAATAAGACCCTGTCAAGATTTGTTGGAGAAATACCCGTTTCCTTAACGGAAATCATAGAAAAGAAACCTCCAAAGACCAAACCAGAGCAGTTGCGTTTGTTTTAGTATAAATCCATACAACCTACTCATAAGCCTTTTCGAAATGAAAAGTTTTGTGATATAATATAATTCCATTATTTTTGGAAATAAGAAGTGACGATGCATAATAATCGTATGAAACGAAAAATATTCATTTTATTCTCTCTATTTGCTCTTTTGTGTGCAGAGGTTGAGGCAAAAGGAACAAAAGCAATTAGCGCTAATGATTTTTTAAACAGTTTAGGAGCTTGTTCATCCGTTTCACGTAGGGGTGAGAATTTGAATGAGACCATTGAAAATGTAAAATATACCGGACTGAGATGGCTGCGTGTAGGTTATGAAGACGATGTACCGGCGGAAGATTTTATCCGGTTGCACCGACAAACAAATGTACTTTTAAGTTTTGGATTACTCAGCGGAGGGAATAATATAGACAGACTTATTACAGAGTCGGGGCAATTGGCAGAGGCAGGCGCTTTGCTTGCTATCGAAGGCGCGAATGAGCCAAATAATTGGGCAATAACCTATCAGGGTGAAAAAGGTGGCGGAAGAAATTCATGGATACCTATCGCCAATTTGCACAGGGATCTTTATAAAGCCGTGAAAGAAGATCCTGTCTTAAAAGATTATCCTGTTTGCAATCAGTGAAAGTGGAGCGCAAACGGATAATGCAGGATTACAATTTTTAATTATTCCCGAAAGTGCAAATACATTGATGCCTGCGGGAACGCAATATGCCGATTATGCTAATTGTCACAATTACATAGTGCATCCGGCTTGGTCCGGCCTACACGATAATCAAACATGGCTGAGTGCTTCGCCTACGGAAGATTGCCCTGTTGACGGATTATATGCCAATTATGGTTTGACCTGGGCGAAAAAATTTCCCGGCTATTCGGAAGATAAATTAAAAACTTTGCCTCGCGTTACTACAGAAACAGGATACGCCATTCATGAAAAAGAAGGAGTAACGGAAGAAATTCAAGCCCGTTTGTATTTAAATCTATATTTATCTCAATATAAACAAGGTTGGAAACATACGGCAATTTACTTATTAAAGGGACGGGCAAATGAACCGGATCATGAAGCATTTGCTTTTTATACGCTGGATAACCAACCTAAGCAAGCTGCTCATTATTTGCATAATTTCACAACGATTTTAGCGGATAATAAATCTGTTCCAAAATTGGGTGTATTGGATTATACCATCCCTGATCAACCTGATACCACACATGATTTACTGTTACAAAAAAGTGACGGACATTTTTATCTTGTGTTGTGGGGTGAGCGATTTGCGGGGGGAACGGACAGTGTTACCGTGAAGTTCGGAAAACAACATAAAACGGTAAAAATATACAATCCCACTGTAGGTGTCTTACCAATTAAAATATTGAATAAAGCAAATAGTTTGCCGTTATTGCTAACAAATCATCCTATGATTATTGAAATAGAAAAATAAAATCTCTTTGAGATACCGATATAAATACAACCGATAGAAATTTCAACATTCTATTTTTTAAAAATGAAAAAGATGAATCTGTATCTGCTTCCGGCGCTGTTTTTGGCGCTGTTGAACTGTAGCAATACTACCCCTGAGCAATCGGGAAAAGAGTCATCGTGGGCAACGGCTCACGAACTAAACAAACGATTGGAGCGGGGAATGAATATCGGCAATACTTTCGAGGCGATGCCCTCCTGGCAGTCGCCTTTCGATTCGGAGGATTTAAAGCGCATAGCCGACCTCGGGTTCAATCATGTGCGGATCCCTATCCGATGGGAAAGGGAAGATCGGAGTATGGCATCCACTCCCTATACCATTTACCCCGAATTCATGAGAACCATTCAATCGGTAGTGGATGAAGCATTGAAAAACAAGCTCCATGTTATTATCAATATGCACCATCATGACGCACTCTATGCCGATCCTGCAGGACAAAAAGCGCGCTTCCTGTCGCAATGGCAACAGATTGCCGATCATTTCAAAGAGTATCCCGACAGCCTGCTTTTCGAAATAATGAACGAACCGCACGATAACCTGACTGCAAATCTATGGAACAGCTATTCGAAAGATGCCTTGCAGGTCATCCGTGAAAGCAATCCCCAGCGCTGTGTACTATTGGGTGTGGCCGAATGGGGCGGAGTCAATGCGTTACAAAAACTCGACATCCCCGATGATCCGAACCTTATCCTTACTATCCATTATTATAATCCTTTCCAGTTTACCCATCAGGCTGCAGAGTGGGTAGAAGGCTCCGATGCATGGCTGGGAACTCCCTGGCGCGATACGGAATACGAACGTAAAGCGGTACAGGAAGATTTCAAATCAGTAAAGCGGATAGCCAGCGAGAAAAATATTCCCGTCCACATAGGGGAGTTCGGCGCATTTTCACGGGCAGATATAGATTCACGAATCCGATGGACACAATATCTGGCGCGCTGGTTCGAACAACAGGACTTCAGCTGGGCATACTGGGAATGGAATGCAAGTTTCGGTATTTTCGACCCGAAAACAGGTTCGTACCGTACCGATCTGGCAGATGCCCTGCTTAAGAATCCTATTCCGGAGCCGTTCTCCCCATCTTATAGGATCCTATATTCATCGGACTTCACCGGTAACAGCAACGCCGGATGGATTCTGTATAACAACGACGCATCGGCTTCATCCACCGTAACCTTTTCGGGCAATAAAGCAACGATTGGTATCGTTAAACCGGGAACGGAAGTATGGCACGTTCAGCTCATCAAAGACGGATTGAATATGGAGCAAGGGAAAACATACCTGGTGAGTTTCCGGGCCTTTTCCCCGGACAGCGATGCAAAAATGATCGATTTTCGTTTTTCCAAAGCTTCCGACCCGTGGACGAGTTACGCGGGGCAAACATTCACCATCGACAAGAAAGAGACGCAGTATGAGTTGATGTTTACGGCAACACAATCCGATACGCAGGCAAGGATGGTGTTCTCGATGGGAAACACAGGAACGCCGGACGTGATCCTGTCCGATATCCGCTGGACGGAAGTGATATTCTAAAACGGAGAATTATAAAACACCCCGCGCTTTCAGCGTCTTTTCCAGATGAAGCCCACCGGGAAGATGGATCGTTTGGAACCCCAACTGTTGTGCCGTCTCGATATTAGCATAGTTATCATCGATAAACAATGATTCCCCGGCCTGTATCCCATAGCGCTCCAACAGGATCAGGTAGAGTTGCGGGTCGGGCTTTACCGTTTTTTCCGCGCCGGAAACAACCATTCCATCCAGATCATTGAAAAAATCGTAACGCTCCATGGCAAGAGGAATCGTTTCGGCCGACCAGTTGGTGAGACCGTACACTTTATATTTCTTTTTCAGAGGCTTGATCAACATAACGTTCTCTTCGATCGTTCCTCCCAGCATCTCATCCCATCGACCGTAATACATGGCTATCTTTTCACGGTATTCAGGATGTTGCTCCTGTAAGATCCGGGTAGCCTCCGCCAGAGGACGTCCCGCATCCTGCAACAGATTCCAGTCATAACGGCATACATGCTCCAGGAAATAATTCATCTCTTCTTCTGTGTCGAAAATCTCCCGGTAAAGATACACCGGGTTCCAATCGATCAATACCCCGCCGAAATCAAAGACGATATTCTTTAATGACTCCATTATTGTTTGTTTCTATTTTTTATGTTCAATTTCAGGCCCCAAAGATACGATTTTTTCTCTCCCCGGGCCCTTTCTGTAGGGACCTGGTGTTAAAAAACAAGAAGTATATCTGTTAAAACAATGATTTTGTTTATTTTTGTTCAATATATATGTTACTATACGGCGTGTTTACTACGGCATATAAGGGCAACGGCTGGTTGAAAGCCGTTTCACTGGCAATCATATCACTCATCCTGGCCTCATGCGGGGCAGGAAGAACAACCGTCTCCGGTAACAAAACATCTGCGACTTTACAGGACGATATCATTCAATATGGCAGGCAATACCTTGGCAAGCCCTACCGCTATACGGGGAAAGGCCCCAACTCTTTTGATTGTTCAGGTTATACCTCTTTTGTATTCAGGAAATTCGGTTATAGATTAGATCCCAGTTCCGCGGGGCAGGACAGGCAAATCCCCACTATCGCCAGAAGAGAGGAGCTTCGTAGGGGAGACCTTGTCTTTTTTGAAGGAAACAGAAAAAACGGAAGAGTCGGACATGTGGGAATAGTAACGGAAGCATTTTCCAACGGTCAATTCAAATTTATCCATGCCTCCACCACCAGTGGAGTGATTATCTCTTCCTCTAGGGAACCATACTATGCATCACGCTATTTACGTGGCGGAAGGGTGTTGGAGGAGAATGCGTCGTATGTGACGCGACGAAACCCGTTACCGGACAAAAAACAGTATGCCGTTTCTCCCGCCACGACAAATAATAAACCGCTCTATCAGGATATTCCGGAAGTTGCTCCCCCGAAAAAGAAGGAAACAACGGGCTCCGCCGTTGCCGAAGGGCAGACGGAAGATCGTCCGGGGGACAGGGATGGGATTGTTGTTCTTGTGCAAACCGATCCGCAGAAAAACCCGCCTCTCACAGATTACCGGACCGGCACGAACGGGAAAGGGCAGGGAAAAGATACTCTCCGGGCAAACCGTGATATGGCTTTAAGGGACGAGAGTCCGGCAATTCCCGCCCCGCCTAAAAGCCATACGGTAAAAAGCGGGGAGACGCTTTATTCCATTTCGAGACAATACGGATGCTCGGTCGAACAGCTGAAAGAGTGGAATCCGCAAATAGGATCCCTGTTGAAAACCGGCGAAAAGCTGCATCTCTTTATACGACAATAAGGGACTATTGACTTATCAATGTGTAACTGTCGTATATTCAAGACCTTCGGGTTAACCATACAGCCATTGATCACCCAATGGGGTTTCATGATCTTTTTGTAACTTTGCGCCCTGAATTCAACAACAGAAAAAACTTACAATATGATAACGACAGACCAACTAAAAGATGTGTTGGAGCGCGAGGACGCGCTGAGGGGGTATCTTTGACGTCGATGCAAAGCGTATCCAATTAGAAGAAGAAGAGTTACGCACTCAATCGCCCGATTTCTGGAACGATGCCAAAGCGGCTGAACAACAGATGAAGGTGGTGCGTGAGCTGAAGTACTGGATCAGTGCCTACCAGGAAGTAAAGTCTGCCGCGGAAGAGCTCCAGCTGGCATTCGACTTCGCAAAGGAGGGAATTGTGTCGGAAGAGGAAGTGGACGCCCATTACATCCAGGCACTTCAATTGATCGAAGAACTGGAGTTGAAGAACATGCTCCGCCGTGAGGAGGATCAACTGGGCGCAGTCTTAAAAATCAACGCTGGTGCCGGCGGCACGGAAAGCCAGGACTGGGCTTCCATGCTCTTCCGCATGTATCAGCGCTGGTGCGAAAGCAAAAATTACAAAACTACCGTCACCAACTGGCAGGATGGCGACGATGCCGGCATCAAGACGGCTACCCTGCAGGTGGAGGGTGATCTGGCATACGGCTTTCTGAAAAGCGAGAACGGTGTGCACAGGCTGGTACGCGTATCTCCTTTCAATGCCCAGGGGAAACGTATGACCTCGTTCGCGTCGGTATTTGTGGTGCCGTTGGTGGACGATTCCATCGAGATAGAAGTGAACCCTGCCAATCTGAGTTGGGATACTTTCCGTTCGTCAGGAGCAGGGGGACAGAACGTGAACAAAGTAGAAACGGGTGTACGCCTGCACTACCAGTATAAAGATCCCGATACGGGAGAAGAACAGGAGATAGTGATTGAAAACACCGAAAGCCGTTCGCAAATGGGCAATCGGGAGAACGCCCTGCGTTTGCTCAAGTCGCAGCTCTATGAAATAGAACTGGAAAAACGCCGTGCAGCACAGGCGGTCATCGAAGCGGGCAAAAAGAAGATCGAATGGGGATCCCAGATCCGTAGTTATGTATTCGACGATCGCCGTGTAAAAGACCATCGTACCAACTACCAGACATCCGATGTGACAGGTGTAATGGACGGCGACCTGGATGAGTTTATCAAAGCCTATCTGATGGAATTTGGAGAGGAGGCGTGATGTCAGAAAGAAAGAACCGATACCAGCGTTTTGTCCTTTTAGGGTTGATCCTGCTCTTGTCAATTATCATTTTCAAAGAGCTGCAACCCTATCTGGGAAGCTTTTTCGGTGCTTTCACCCTTTTCATGCTCCTGAAGGGGCAGATGGTTAAACTGGTGGAGAAATATAACTGGAGAAAAGGATTAAGTGCATCGGTCATTGTATTGGGAACCACTATATTTATCCTGATCCCGCTCACCGGGTTTGGCTTTCTTGCAGCCGACACTATTTCGGGAATAAACATAGATCCCGCACAGATCATGAGAACCATAACAGAATTGTCCGAGAATATTGAAGATCGTATCGGGATCGCCTTGTTCACTCCTGAGAATCTTTCCTTTGTCCCCCGGGCCGGATCCACCATCATGCAGACACTGGTTTCAGGGTTGAGTTCGATGATCATCAATGGTATTATTGCGATTTTTCTGCTTTATTTCATGCTGGTAAGCTATCAGTCATTGGAAAAGGCCAGCAATGAGATGCTCCCTTTCAGCCAGGAGAACAAACAGATCCTCCGGGAAGAGACAAAGTCGATTGTCCAGGCGAATGCCATCGGCATTCCGGTGGTTGCTATCACGCAGGGAATACTGGCGTATGTAGGATATCTCTCCTTTGGCGTAAGCAATCCTCTTGTATATGCCGTACTGGTAGCTTGTACTACTATCATCCCCGTAGTAGGCACTTCCCTGGTATGGTTGCCGATCGGAGTTTCGGCATTGGTACAGGGCGATATCATGAGAGGGATCCTTCTGCTTTGCTACGGGCTGCTCATCATCGGGGGATCCGATACCATTCTCCGGTTTGTATTGCAAGAAAGACTGGCCAATATTCACCCGTTGATCACTTTTTTCGGTGTGATCATGGGCCTTGCAATGTTCGGATTCTGGGGTATTATTTTCGGGCCGTTGCTGATTTCTTTGCTATTGCTCTTTTTCAACATGTACCGTCACGATTTTATTCCCGGATCAACCGCACAACCACGCATTACTACTAAGGAAGGGGGAAACGAAGGGATCCTTTTTCGGAAAAGGCAGGCAAGGTAGTTCCGCACACCTACCATCCGTTCTCCAAAGATAACCCGAAAAGGGCAAAGTCGTATTTCACCGGATCAGAAGGATCCAGCAACCGGAGATTTCCGGTAAGCTCAAGAGCGGTCTTCCAGTCGGTCTGTTTCCTGGTGATCAAACCCAGACGGCGTGCCGCCCTGTCCACATGAAGATCGATAGGACAGATCAGCGCACTCTGCGGGATCCGGTCCCAAATACCGAAATCCACCCCTCTGTCATCACTCCTCACCATCCAGCGCAGGAACATATTGATCCTCTTGCAGGCTGAGTTACGGCGGGGAGTCGCCACATGCTTCCGGGTCCGTTGCGGGGCGTAGGGATCAGCGAAAAATGTCTGTTCAAACCGGATCAGCGAATCTTCCGCCGAATTGAAAACCCCTTTGTCCAGAAATGCATTTTCCAGTGTAGCGTAGCGGGAATAGTGCCGTTGAAGGAAATCCACAAAATAGAGCAGGTCGGTATCGTTAAAAGTACGATGTGCAAAACCGAGCAGACCTTTCAGGTCCTCATCGCTATGTTCCATGATAAAACGGTAAGGTTCACTTCCGAACCTCCCTGCCAGTTCACGGCATTTGGCAATGATCGTTTTTCGCTGTCCCCATGCCAGTATTGCCGCAAAGAAACCCATGATTTCACGATCCTGCCTGCCGGAAAATAAGTGGGGAACAGATATAGGGTCATTTTCAATAAATGAAATATTGTTATATCGATCTGCTTTCTCATCCAAAAAACTCTTCATACGACTGTCCTTTCCTATACAAATAATTGGTGCAAAATTACGTCTATTCCTTAAAAAACCTTACATTTGCAGCAACTATTTTCGTTAAGCAATACGAACAGAAGACAAGCTTGCTTGGATTATGTCGTTGCGAGAACTATTTCGAAAGCTGTATGAGTAGAGATCCAATTTATTTGAGCTATGCCATAGCGAGAAATAGTAGAATGAATTTAAATAGTCTAATGTAATTGAACGTTTTTTTGAAATTGATTCGCATTCATGAGAAGTGTCCCCAACTCTTTCCAATCTATCCTGAAGAGCAGTCTTCTATTTATTTTCTGTTTTCTCTTCCATACCGTTTCGGGTCAGATCAGTTACGGGGGCAAGCCGCTTCCGCTTCACGCCGGTATAGGGGCAAGGTCTGTGGGTCCGGCCGCAGATCTCTTCGTGGAGATGCCCTCCTTTGATGAAAAGGCGGCATTACGGCAAGCTCAACAAGATCAGACGGACTTCAAAAGCCTGGAGTTCGCCCATAAATTTCATACTCTTCTCCGCCCCGACAATTCAGGGATTACGTTCGTGTCCGGCAATATGAAGGTATGGCGTGTCGGGATCCGCTCCAAAGGTGCTTCCTCACTGAATATCCTCTTTTCGAAATTCAGGTTGCCGCCGCAAGCCGGGTTATTTGTCTACAGCTCCGATCAGTCGGAGATACTGGGCTCCTATACGGAAAAAAACAACACGGAACTGAACCTGCTTCCCGTACAGCCTGTCGGAGGCGATGAGCTGATCGTGGAATATCAGGAACCGTTGGAAGCGACCTTCAACGGAGAGATTGAAATAGGTGAGGTAAATCACGATTTTCTGGGGATTTTCAGGGCTACCGAGCCAAGAGACCCGGCACAGAATTGCCATCCCAATCTGGTCTGCTATCCCGAAGATATTCAGCCCGGAAGCGGCGTGGTGGGATTGATCATCAACGGAACGACCTATTGCACCGGAGTCCTTGTGAATAATACGGCGGAAGATGCAACCCCTTATCTGCTGACAGCCACCCACTGCCTCAACAGTAATTATAACGCCAGTTTTCTCGCGAATAGAAAATACGATCTCATTGCCGGCAGCATCGTCGCCTTTTTCAATTACAACTCACCGCTATGCGATATGGATATCCGTGGTCCGCTCCAGATGACTATGGCCTCGGCCGACTCGGTGCTGATCAGCGAAAGGCATGATATCTCCCTGCTGAAGCTGAAAGAGGCTCCTCCGGCGGAATACCAGCCTTATTATCTGGGATGGAATGCCGGTTCTTCTCCCTCAGCGCCGTTTCACGGTCTGCATCACCCCAACGGAGGGATCAAAAAGGTGGCGATAGACGAAGGTCCGTTAAGCCTCGGTTCGTTCGATCTTCCAAATTATAATCTGGAGGAACCCAACTCGTTTTGGGAAGTAAGGGCATGGGATACCGGAGCCACCGAAGGAGGTTCCTCGGGATCACCCCTGCTTGACAGGGAGAAAAGGGTACTGGGTACGCTTACCGGTGGTCAATCGATGTGTTCGTCTCCGAGAGGACCGGATTCTTATGCATCCCTTTTCAAATTCTGGAATGTGCCGGAGTCACTCGATAATCCCAACTCAATAAACTATTATCTTGATCCTGAGGGATCACAAGCCCTTCAAATAGTGGGTTTTAATCCTCATGCACAAGAGCCTTTTACAAAAAGCCATAATTTCAAATCAGATGACAAAGCGGTAAAATACCACTTTCAATCCGTACCCCTGTTCTCGACCAATAACACTTTCGGCTATACGGAATTCGCAGAGCAGTTTTATGCCAGAACCAACGTACAGTTACGGGGTGTCTTTTTCTCCTCCCCCGCCGTTAGCGGTATTTCGGACATGAACATCAGGATCAGGATTTACGCCGGGGAAAACGGGCCGGAACGCCTTCTTTATGAACAACCCTATAATTACAGTTACAGGTATTATTTCAGCAATTCCGATTTTCCGGATGCCCCCCGCAATATGAACTACAATGTGGAGAATTATATCGAATTTGACGAGCCTGTAACTGTTTCGGGATCATTCTATATATCCTACTACGACATGAACGGGGTGCCTTCGGGCTTTTCCGCATTCAACGCGGAACCCAGAAAAATAGGATCGGGGATCATCTCCACGGCATGGATGAAAAACGGATCGGAATGGGTAAGATCGTCGGAGAATATTGAAAATCCTGTCAATACCGCTTTACTGATCGCACCTTATGTAATGGGGAACTCTTCCACATCAGTAGAATCGGAAAAAGAACAACCTAAACTGGTGGTTTACCATTCCAATGAGGTAAAACGAATATTTATCGAGTCGAACTATGAGTTGATCGAGTGGGAAATTTTCTATTCCTCGGGAATAAAGATCCATCATGAGACCGCAGATGTAAGTATCAACAGGGCCTCCTATTCATCGGCGCATCTGCCTAAAGGAGTCTATATTGTGAGGGTTAAAACCGCTGACGGTACTGTCGCTGCAAAAAAAGTGGTGGTGATATAACCTATTCGACGGTTGCAGTTTCTCCCTTCTCTTCAGTCGTCTCCACAGATTTCTCCGTCTCTTCTTCCTGTCCATCCGGTGTCCTATTCTGCTCTACCTTTTCGAGTTGATCCTGCAGATAGGAAGAAATGATATTACTCCCACGGGATGTTTCGGCACGCGTGTATTCTTTCTTTCCCGACTCCGGATCCTCCTGGGAGGCAGCAACGGCCTTTTTCCCGATAATCAGCTGATCCCCAATACCGATACTGGAGGACCTTAATCCGTTCCAGGATTGAAGTTGTGCTACCTGAACACCGTTCTTCCGTGCGATCTCCCCGAGTGTATCACCTTTCCTGACCCGATAGTACCGGTTTATAGTCTGGGTTTCGCCATCCGGGTTGTTTGAAGAGACTTGCACCAACTGCTGCTGATCAGCCTCAGGCGCCACCTCCTTTTGCCCTACAATCAACTGTTTTCCGATATCGATCCTGTTGGAACGGAGTCCGTTCCATGACTTGATCAGGGTAACAGTCGTACCGTTCCTCCTGGCAATGGCAGAGAGATTATCCCCTTTTTTTACCCGGTAATAGACATTGGCTGTATTTCCCGATACCGATGAAACGGAACCATCCAGGAAGCCGTCGGTATTGGCCCTGTGTGTAAAATACCGTCCCTTTTCGTAATTTACGATGGTGTCGTTTTTATCAATAAATGCATACATCTTTTCTGAGGGAAGTACCAGGGCGTACGCTCTGAAATCGCCCGGTATCACATCCTTCCTGAACTGAGGATTCAGTCTCCGCAATTCGCTCACAGGAATATCCAGTACTCCTGCTATCTGTTCCAGGTGTATCCTTTCGTTTACCTGCACCGTATCGAGCGCAATGGTTGTCAGGGAAGAAGAGTGTGCCGGACAGATATTGTGATCTGCATAATGACTCATAATATAGTTGGCTGCAATGAAGGCAGGCACATATCCCCTTGTTTCCCGCGGCAGAAAGTAATAAATTTCCCAATAATCACGTTTACCACCGCTTCGGGCAATTGCTTTGTTCACATTCCCCGGCCCGCAGTTGTAGGCAGCGATCACTAAATTCCAGTCGCCATAGATGGCATACAGGTCTTTCAGATAACGTACAGCGGCGTCCGTCGATTTATAGGGATCGCGCCTTTCATCCACCAAGCTGTTCACTTCTAACCCGTAGCCCTTTCCTGTGCGTAGCATAAACTGCCATAATCCGGTAGCTCCCGCGCGGGAAACAGCCACAGGATTCAGGGCCGATTCAATTACAGGCAGATATTTTAACTCCAGTGGGAGTCCGTGACTGTCCAGCGCCTGCTCGAACATCGGGTAGTAATAGTCTCCCAGCGCCAGCATATAACTCACCTGTTCCCTTTTCCGGACAGCATACATCTCTATATAGCTCTTCACCACACTGTTGAATGAGAGTTCCATCTCGGAAGGGAGGTTGTGAAGTCGCTTCAGATAGACTGAATCGTGAAAAGTAATATTCTGTCCCCTTTTACAATCGACTTCGGCATTCGAGAGGTCGAGCTGCCAATTACGTAACAGGTCGCTCAGTTTCTCCATCATGCTTTCCGGATAGACAATCATACTATCCTGAATGTTCTCCAGATCAGCAGGTGGGGTCTCCTGGGCCATAATGCTCAATCCGCCCCAGACAGTTATCAATGCAATCAAAATAGTTCTTTTCATACCAATAAATCGCTCACCCCGGAAGGATGAACCATGTTCTTTTACAGTTAAAAATTAAAACTCCATTGCACTCCATAGGAGGAGTTTCCCAGGTTATGAGCCCTCTCTTCCCTGATGATAGCGGGGGTCACACGCATTGACAAATCGGGGCTCATGTCGAAATCGAACAACTGCGCATCCACATAGGCATCTACGATGGATATAAAATAGACTGCAACTGTGGCGATAATACTCAGATCCCTGTAATAGCGGTAATAATCCTTTCGTTGCTGCAACAAATCCGTAAACCATTGAGTGTCTACTGTTTCCGGATCCTGTCCATAGGGCAGCATATTGTGCCAGCGTATGGTTTCGGGATTATCGTCCATAATGTCCTGATACGCCCCCAGATAATCCCGGTAGTAACCGTTATTCCATGAGATAGCGTACGTTACCCCTGCCACACCACCGTACAGGATCGGCAATTTCCAGTATTTACGATTATAGATCTGCCCCAGGCCCGGTAAGATGGCCGAATAGATAACCGCTTTCCGTGGGGAGGGGCTGAACATGTAGGAAGGTGCGAAAAATTTGTCGGAAGTAATCTCGATGAGCGATTGGTCTGCCTTTATGCGGACGGAATCCTGCTTCCCGGACGTATTTTTGCCGTTTTTCCGGCTAATCGAGACGGAGTCGGATACCTGGAGGAGAGTTGAGTCCTTTGGCAGTAGAGGGACACTGTCCTGCGGGTGTTCCGGTGAATGGACCTGCCCCTGGATATCCACTGCGTAAAAGAGGATCGACAGACAAATAAGGATTCCGGACACATTCATCATCGGCGATTATTTTTTCATTTTATCAAACATGACAATAATGCGCTCCAGGTCTTCCGGCGAATCGAAAGGAATAGTGATCTTTCCTTTCCCCTGCCTGTTATAACTGAACTGCACATCGGTCTGGAAATAAGAGGAAAGATGTTGTTTTAACGCATCAAAATCATCGGACGATTGTGGTCTCACACCGGATTTTCCGGGTTTGGTCTTTCTGCTGTCCGGGGTTTTCAGTTGTTGAAGGGGGATTCCTTCGTTAAAATCCTTCACCACCGACTCTACCTTCCGGACCGATAACCCTTCTTCGAGGATCAGGTTATAGAGAGAAAGTTGCCCCACCGGATCGTTCATAGTGATCAGAGCACGGGCATGCCCCATGTCGATCTTTTTGTTTTTTACACCCATCTGCACCTCTGCCGGAAGTTTCAACAGGCGCAGATAATTGGTGACGGTCGTCCTCTTCTTTCCCACTCTTTCGCTTAGCTGCTCCTGTGTGAGGGAGAGGGTGTCGATCAGGTTTTGATATGCCAGGGCGATCTCGATCGAATTAAGATCTTCGCGCTGGATATTCTCAATCAACGCCATCTCCATGATCTCATCATTTTCAGCCATCTTAATATAGGCCGGAATGGTGGATAATCCCGCCATCTGAGAAGCACGGTAACGACGCTCACCGGCAATGATCTGATAGGTGTCGTCATCCAGTTTTCTTAACGTGACAGGTTGAATAACACCGATCGATTTGATGGAAGCGGATAATTCCCGTAATGCTTCCTCATCGAATACCCTGCGCGGTTGATCGGGGTTGGGAACAATCTTGTCAAGCTCCACCTCACTGATGGAAGAAGAACCCTGTGTTTCACCGTCGTTGAAGGTGATCAACGCATCTAATCCTCTTCCTAATGCATTCTTTTTCGCCATAATCTATCCCGTAAAGAGTACAAATTTACATGATTTTCTTTTGAAACCGGCATGATTGAGGTAATTACTTTAGCCCTATACGTTCCCCCTACCTGTATGTAACAAATAAATCAATCGCATACAAACTACACAGACGGATAAGGATCTCCATTGGATGATAGGAGAAAGTCAGGGATTTTTTTCGATCAGTTCCTGCGCAAGCTGTATATGATTAGTCGCCCCACGGGAACCGGCATCGTACATAAGCGCCGGCTTGGCATGGCTCTGTGATTCGCTGAGTGTAATGTTACGCTGAATAACCGTTGTAAATACCAACTCTTTGAAATGGTGTTTCACCTCTTCGTATATCTGATTATGAAGACGCAGACGGGAATCATACATAGTGAGGACAAAACCCTCTATCTCAAGTCTGGTATTCAGCTTCGACTTGATGATCTTTATGGTATTCAGCAGCTTGCTTAATCCTTCGAGGGCAAAATATTCGCATTGTACAGGTATCAAAACCGAATCGGCGGCGGTAAGCGCGTTTACCGTAATGATGCCCAATGAAGGTGAACAATCGATCAGGATGAAATCATACCGACCGCTTACCGGCTGCAAAAGATCGCGGAGCCTTTTCTCCCTGTTTTCCATCTGCACCATCTCCAGTTCGGCTCCTACCAGATTGATATGTGAAGAGATGATATCGATATCTTCAAAGGGTGTACGTTGTACCGCCTCGTCGGGGGTACATTTACCGATCAACCCTTCATAAATCGTATTCGTAGCTTTTTTAATATCGATACCCAGACCGGAGGAGGCATTCGCCTGCGGATCAGCATCTACCACCAATACCTTTTTTTCCAATGCGGCAAGCGATGCCGCTAGATTAATCGTGGTGGTGGTTTTACCCACCCCTCCCTTCTGATTCGCCAGCGCTATGATCCTACCCATATAATATTCAATTTACAGGCAACTTCATTTTCTACAAACGAGCTGCTTTAGGCAGCAAAATAAATAATAAATCAGCTAATTCTATGTTAATTATTTAAAACATTGGCGTTTTTGTTGATAAATTGAAAAAACAAAGAATATCCCGCCTTTATTCCCATATGAAATCGGTATCTTTCTCATCTCTTCCTAAAGGACTATCTTTCTGAAAGAAAAACTTCTCTTCTCCAAAGGCCGGTTTGAGGTCATCAAACCAGGTCGCTTTTTTATCGTATTTTGCAAAGAAAGGGATATCCACCAGATCAGGATTGCGACACTGAAGAAAACGAAGCACGAATACTTTTTCCCCTTTGACCTCTGTCACACCCAGCACCTGTATTTTTCCCGGGTTTGCACTCATACTCGGACCCCGGACAGTGCGGCAGATACCGCTTACGTTACGGTAAGCCTTTCTGAAAATATTCCACGCTTTTTCCAGCGGCACTTCGAAGAATGTTTTGGAACCCGTATCCCGTGCGACGAACATATAATAGGGGATCAATCCCTGTCTGACCTGTTCTTTCCACATATCGGCCCACACCTTCGGATCATCATTGATATGACGCAACAGCGGCGACTGTGTTCTGATCTGTGCGCCGGTATTGAGTATCCTTTCGATAGCCTGTTTCACCGCATCCGTAGAGAGTTCCACCGGATGATTGAAGTGCCCCTGAAAAGCGAGATGCTTACCTGCCTTTTTCACCTTTTCGAATAAGCGTAGCATATCGTCGGCATCTTTGTCCGTCAGGAACCGGTAGGGCCAGTAGGCCAGCGTCTTCGACCCTATACGTATATTGCGGATATGAGAAAACTCTTTTGTGAGAAGAGGTTCTATATAAGCCGACATGATACTGGCTTTCGCAGTAAGCGGATCGCCTCCTGTAAAAAGGACATCCGACACTTTAGGATGTCTCAGCAGATACTTATGAAGCAGATCTGCCTCTTTCATCGCAAATTTCAGTTCGTTCATACCGGAGAACTGGGGCCACCGGAAACAGAAAGTGCAATAAGCATGGCATGTCTGTCCCTGGCTGGGAAAGAAGAGCACCGTCTCACGGTATTTATGCTGCATACCATGCAATTTCATCCCGTCTACCATCGGCACATTGTGTTCCTGTCCCGCGGGATTGGGATTCAGTTCCATCCTGATATCATAGACCTTTTTTTTCAATCCCTCCTCATCGTTCGCATCAATCAGCTTTTTCACCTGCGTATAATGGGTTTTCGATAGCATCTCTTCCCGGGGAAAGGTCAGCGTGAAGATAGGGTCCTCGGGAACATTGTTCCAGTCGATGAGTTCTTCCACCACATAGTTATTCGCCTTAAATGGCAATACCCTGCCCACCACTCCAATGGCTTCCCGTTCTTCATCGGATAAAGCACTCAGTTGAGGCAGATCATTATAATTACGCAGAATGAAATTTCTATACTTTTTATTTTCCATATCAAGTGAATTATGTTTTATTTGGTTGAACTACAGGAGGTGAATAAGACCCGTGAACCGGGGGTAAAGGATTTAAGTTGCAGTTCGAGGTAAACAAAAATAAGACAAAAGTATCAAAAAGACAACTAAATTAATACATTTTATATTTTTTGAGGAAATAAAAAAGCAGTTTGCCGGTTATGAAAGAAAAAATATATTTTTTTTCTCAAAGCACCCCTACTTATAAATATAATGATTACTTTTGCAGTCCGATGAGAATATATTCTTCCCATATCCCCTACCGTAAAGCAACAGGCTTAGTCCGACGATGCTTTTGATCCACACGGGAATTCCGATTCCCGCACCCCTTCCTTTTTATCTTATTTCGCCTTCGGGCAACACTCTACAGACAAATATCTAACTTTTTTATTGTTTTAGGATGAATGTAATTATTCATATAGCCAACAGCGGTTACGTAGGTTATGCGCAGGAGATCTGCGATCTGATTTACGAGTCGGCGCAAGCACGCGGTACGGGCATTGCAAGGCGTAGTGCCGAATATATTGCTGAAAAGATCGAGGCAGGCAAAGCGGTGATCGCCCTCGACGGCGACAAGCTTGTGGGTTTTGCTTATATTGAAACTTTCAGTCACAAACGGTTTGTGGCCAACTCGGGACTGGTGGTACACCCTGATTACCGCAATCAGGGATTGGCCAAAAAGATCAAACGTAAAATTTTCGACCTCTCCCGCAAACTCTATCCGAATGCCAAAATATTCAGCATCACCACGGGGTTGGCAGTGATGAAAATGAATACGGAACTGGGATTCAGACCTGTCACTTTTTCAGAGCTGACCGATGACGAGGAGTTCTGGAAAGGATGCCAGGGATGCAGGAATTTCGACATCCTGCAACGCAATAACTACAAAATGTGCCTTTGCACAGGGTTGCTTTACGACCCCAAAGTCCAACCGGTACAACATGCCAGCCCTTTTGCCAAAAAGGTGGTAAAACCAGTCATTAAAGTAAAGAAAAACAATAAATTACATAAGAAATGAAGAAAAAAGCAGTATTAGCATTCAGCGGCGGCCTCGATACTTCGTTCTGCGTACCCTGGCTGATCAATGAGAAAAACCTGGAAGTACACACCGTAATTGTAAATACCGGCGGGTTTTCCCACGAAGAGGCAAAATCGATTGAAGAGCGGGCTATAAAATTGGGTGCCGCTACACACACCTGCATAGATGCAGTGGAAGATTATTACACCAGGGGCATCAGATACCTGATCTTCGGGAATATATTAAAGAATAACACTTATCCGTTGTCGGTCAGCTCCGAACGTTTCTTCCAGGCGATGGCAGTGCTGGCTCATGTCAAGAAGGTGGGAGCCGATTTCGTGGCGCACGGAAGCACCGGAGCGGGAAACGACCAGGTAAGGTTCGATCTTGTTTTTGAAGTGCTGGCGCCGGAAGTGGAGATCCTCGCTCCTATCCGTGAGTTAAGCCTCTCCCGTCAGCAGGAGATCGATTACCTGAAAGCGAAAGGGTTCGACTTTTCGTGGGAAAAGTCGAAATATTCCATCAACCAGGGGATCTGGGGAACCAGCGTGGGAGGAGTGGAGACGCTGAAATCATCGGGAGTCCTACCCGAAGAGGCCTATCCGTCGCAGGTGACCGACCGGGGTGCGGAACGTATCACCCTGGGATTTGAAAAAGGCGAACCGGTTTCGCTGAACGGCGAAAAAATGGCACCCGTCACACTGATCCACACGTTGCACCGGATAGCCTCGAAATACGGTATCGGTCGCGATGTGCATGTGGGTGACACCATCATCGGCACCAAGGGACGCGTAGCCTTTGAGGCGCCTGCTCCGCTGATCATCGTAAAAGCACACCATCTGCTGGAGAAACATGTGCTGACCAAACAGCAGCTCTACTGGAAAGACCAACTCTCCAACTGGTACGGGCAACTGATGCACGAGGCGCAATACCTTGAACCGGTGATGCGCAATATTGAGACTTTCCTCGACGACACCCAGCGGTTTGTCACCGGTGAAGTGCAAATAGAACTGCGACCCTACCATTTCGCGGTATTGGGATGCTCCAGCGAATACGATCTGATGAACTCCCGGTTCGGAGAATACGGGGAAACCAACAAATCTTTCTCCGGACAGGATGTGGTAGGATTCACAAAAGTGATCGCCAACCCATTGAAGATTTATTATACCATTCACGACAATGATTAACGTAAGCATAGCGGGCGGAACCGGTTATACGGCGGGCGAACTGCTTCGTATCCTGCTCCGCCACCCTGAAGTCAACATAGAATCGGTCATCAGCACCACCTCCGTGGGGATGCCCGTGGCGGAAATGCACCGTGACCTGCTGGGCGAAACGGATCTGGTCTTTAGCGACACTTTCCGTCGACCCGATGTAATATTCCTTTGTCTGGGACATGGGTTATCGCGGACTTTTCTGGAAGAGAACGATATCCCCGCATCATGCAAGATCATCGATCTGGGAAATGATTTCCGTAATGACCTGGCGTTCAACGGCAGGAATTTTGTGTTCGGATTGTGCGAGCAGAACCGCGAACAGATCCGTGGGACAAACAACGTGGCCAATCCCGGCTGCTTTGCTACTACCATCATGCTGGCGTTGCTGCCGCTGGCGGCAAAAAAACTGCTGACGGACGAAATACATGTGCACGCCATCACAGGTTCCACGGGTGCGGGGAAGAAACCGGCCGAGACCACTCATTTCAGCTATCGCGACAACAACATCTCAGTATACAAGCCTTTCACACACCAGCATCTGGAAGAGATCAGGAATACACTCATCAGTGCGGGTAACGACGATCTGCCGCAGATCAACTTCGTACCGATGCGGGGTGATTTCACACGCGGTATCTTCGCCAGTATATATACAAAATGGGAGGGAGCCATGTCCGAATCGGCCGTAGTCGATATCTACGAAGAGTATTACCGGTCATCTCCGTTCGTGTTTGTTTCCAAACAACCCGTCAGCATGAAAGAGGTGGTAAACACCAACAAAGGGCTATTGCATATCGAGTTCCATAACGGCTATATCTACATTACCTCCGTTACCGATAATCTGGTAAAAGGAGCATCGGGACAGGCAGTGCAGAATATGAACCTGATGTTCGGGCTGGACGAAACGACCGGGTTAAAGTTGAAAGGAAGCGCGTTTTAATGTACCAATATGCTAATGGGCTAATGAGCCGATGAGTCAATGTGCTAATGTGAATAATGTGATTCAATGATTTTCACTTTTAGTTTTTAGTTTAATAAAATGAACCTATTTGACGTATATAGTTTGTGGGATATTGAGCCTGTACAGGCTCAGGGTTGCCGTGTATGGGACAGTAAGGGGACGGAATACCTCGACCTCTATGGCGGACATGCCGTGATCTCTATCGGGCACTCCCACCCCCGTTATGTAAAGGCAATACAGGATCAGGTGGAGAAGATCGGTTTCTACTCCAACTCGGTACAGAACTCATTACAGCAGGAACTGGCCGATAAACTGGGAGAACAGTCCGGCTATCCCGACTATTCGCTTTTTCTCTGTAATTCCGGCGCCGAAGCCAATGAGAACGCGTTGAAACTGGCATCGTTCCACACCGGGAAAAAGCGTGTGATCGCTTTCAACGGGGCATTCCACGGACGTACCTCAGGTGCGGTTGCCGTTACGGAGAATCCGGCTATTCAAGCCCCTTTCAACAAAGGACATGAGGTTATTTTCGTGCCACTCAACGACATAGAGGGAGTGGGGACCGAGATCCGGAAGGGTGATGTAGCTGCGGTCATTATCGAGGGTATCCTGGGTGTAGCCGGTATTTTTACCCCGGAACCTTTGTTTTTGCAGCAACTGGCATTCCTCTGTAAAAATAACGATGTAATACTAATTCTCGACGAGATACAATCGGGTTATGGCCGCAGCGGGCAGTTTTTCGCCCATCAACCGGCCGGGATACAGCCCGACCTGATCACGATGGCAAAAGGGATGGGTAACGGCTTTCCGATCAGTGGACTACTGATCTCTCCCCGGTTCGAAGCCAAAAAAGGGATGCTCGGTACTACCTTCGGAGGTAATCACCTGGCTTGTGCGGCAGCTATCGCAGTGCTCGATATATTAAAAGAGGAGTCGCTGGTGAAAAATGCGGAAGATATGGGTAATTATCTGCTACGGGAGTTGTCGGAAATAGCCGGTATCAGGGAGATCCGTGGCCGGGGATTGATGCTCGGCATCGAGTTTCTTCCGGAATTTGCGGCCGTTCGTAACCGGCTTCTCTTTGAAAGCCGTATCTTTACCGGCGGGGCAAAAAACAATGTCATGCGTCTGTTACCGCCACTTTCGATATCGAAATCAGAAATCGATATTTTTATCACTGAACTTAAAAATAAATTGATATGAGAAACTTCACCTCCGTGCATGACATCGGTGACCTGAAAAATGCACTCGAAAAGGCCAGGCAGGTCAAAGAGAACCCATTTGCCGACCAGGAACTGGGTAAGAACAAAACCTTGTTGATGATCTTTTTCAATTCGAGCCTGCGTACCCGCCTGAGTACCCAGAAAGCGGGACTGAACCTCGGGATGAATGTGATCGTACTCGACATCAATCAAGGCGCCTGGAAGTTAGAGACTGAAAAAGGGGTCATTATGGATGGCGACAAACCGGAACACATCTTAGAAGCAATCCCGGTGATGGGATCTTACTGCGACGTGATCGGTGTGCGCTCTTTCGCACAGTTCGAAGACAAGGCTTCTGATTATAATGAAGTCATCCTGAATCAGTTTATCCGCTATTCCGGCAAACCGGTCTTTAGTATGGAGGCGGCTACGCGCCATCCCTTACAGAGTTTTGCCGATCTGATCACGATTGAAGAGCACAAAAAAATAGAAAAGCCGAAAGTAGTACTTACCTGGGCGCCTCACCCGCGTGCGTTACCGCAGGCGGTTCCCAACTCGTTCGCCGAATGGATGAACGCCGCCGGTTATGAGTTCGTGATCACCCATCCCGAAGGATATGAGTTGGACGAAAAGTTTGTCGGCAATGCCAGAGTGGAATACGACAAGGAAAAAGCCTACAGGGATGCCGATTTTATCTACGCGAAGAATTGGGCGGCATATCAGGACCCGAACTATGGGAAGATTTTAAATACCGACCGTGCATGGACGGTGGACAGTGAAAAGATGGCGCTGACCAATAACGCTCATTTCATGCACTGCCTGCCGGTACGCCGCAACATGATCGTGAGTGATGAGGTGATCGACAGTCCGCAATCGATCGTGATCCCCGAAGCAGCCAACCGTGTGGTTTCGGCACAGGTGGTTTTGAAAGAGATATTGCTGGGATTGTAAGGTGGGGAAGTGGCAAGGTGAAAAGGCGGTTTGCTCATCTAAATTTACGAAGTAAATTTGAATAACAACCGAATAACTATTGATCAAATATGACGGAGGATAAAAAAACAACCCTTTCAATCGTTAAGATCGGGGGAAATATAGTGGATAACCCGCAGGCGCTGGAATCATTCCTGAACGACTTCCATCAACTGGAAGGGCGCAAATTACTGGTACACGGCGGGGGGGTGATGGCCTCGAAGATGGCGGAACAACTCGGCATTGAAACCAAGATGCTGCATGGCCGCCGTATCACCGACGAGGAAACACTGAAACTGGTCACCATGGTGTATGCAGGATGGGGCAACAAAAACATAGTAGCATTACTGCAAAAAACGGGATGCAACGCCATCGGCCTCTCAGGGGCGGACGCCAACACCATTCCGGCGATTCGGCGCTCTCCCGTGCCGATCGATTTTGGTTTTGCAGGCGACCCTGACCCGAATAAAACGAACACCGGCTTCATATCACAATTGATAGAGAGTGGAATTACCCCTGTGTTTTGTGCTATCACCCACGACGGCAACGGTTCGTTACTGAACACCAATGCCGATACCATTGCCTATACCGTAGCAACGGCACTATCGGAAAAATACCTCGTTACAATCTACTACTGCTTCGAGAAAGAAGGGGTATTGAGAGATATGAACGATCCGGACAGCTTGATACCCACAATGATCCGGGAAGAATATGAGGCATACAAACAACAGGGCATCATCGTCGACGGTATGATCCCAAAATTGGATAACTCTTTCAGGGCGATAGAGAATGGCGTGTCGGAAGTGGTGGTTTTGCACGCGAAGAACTTATTATCCGGAAAAGGAACAGTGTTAGGTTAGTGTGCTGATATGATAATGGGATGATTTATTGATGGGGATGATTTGAAATTTAAAACCCAGAAAGTAGAAATGGGAAATAGATTCCATCTTTAGTTTTTAGTTTACAAAAAGTCTTGATTCCAGACTTATAGAGAGCTCCAATTTGTAATTTGTAATTTGTAATTTGTAATTGTTAATTCCTTATGGATAATTATATACAAAACGCGGTTGAACTGTTGAGGAAACTGGTTTCTATTCAATCATTTTCGGGTGAGGAGCATCCGAGGAGTGATTTTCTAACAGCATATTTCAATACAAAAGGAATCTCCACAGAGCGTATCGGTAATAACCTGATTGTTCGTCAACCCCATCACGATGCATCGAAACCGACACTGATGCTGAACTCTCATCTCGATACTGTTCGTCCGAATACAGGATATACCTTCGACCCGTTCACTCCACCCCACTCCGACTCGCACGTTTACGGGCTGGGTAGTAATGACGCGGGAGCCAGTGTAGTCACCCTCTTGCAAACATTCTTGTATTTCTATGAAAAAGAATTACCTGTCAATCTCTTACTGGCACTATCCGCAGAGGAAGAGAATTCCGGGCCCAACGGGATGTCATTGCTTTGGCAAAAACTCTCCGGCGAGGTGGATATGGCTGTTGTCGGAGAGCCTACCGGCATGAGAGCGGCCGTAGCCGAAAGAGGCTTACTTGTAATCGACGGCGAAGGGATTAGCGGGCATGCAGCCCGGGACGAAGGGGTGAACGCACTCTATATCGCGTTGGAAGATATTTCCACGCTGAGGTCGGTAAAGTTCGACAAAATATCGCCTGCCATGGGAGAGGTAAAACTGACCGTCACACAGATCAATGCCGGCACACAACACAATGTAGTACCGGAGCGGTGCGGTTTTGTAGTGGATATCCGCCCGACGGAGATGTACACCAACAGCGAGATCATGGAAATACTGCAACCGAAAGTGAAAAGCGAACTGAAAGCCCGTTCGCTGACCAACAGGAGTTCCGCCACACCGGTCGATCACCTGTTGATGCAGTGCGTACAACAACTCGCCATTGAGACCTACACTTCACCCACCACATCGGACTGGATGCGGATCACCTGCCCGGCCCTGAAGATGGGGCCGGGAGAATCGGCTCGCTCCCATCGTCCCGATGAGTTCGTGTGGATAGAGGAACTGAAACAGGGAATCGAAGGATATATCCATCTTATAGAAAATTTAATGAAGCAGTAATTATAATGCTCAAGCGCGATTTCGCAGAAAATTCGCAGCGACGTTCCGGATTGAAGGAAATAGCTATTACAGTATGAAACAGCTAATACAGTTTTCAGTTCCTCGAAAAAAAATGTAAATTTGCACTCTGTACGGAAAAGGAAATAACGGCTTGAATAAGCGATAAAAAAAGAAACGGGATATGGCAAAAATATGGGATAAAGGCTTTGATGCCAACCAGAGAGTAGAAGATTTTACCGTAGGGAACGACCGCGAACTCGACCTGCGTCTGGCAAAACATGATATCCTGGGATCGATGGCGCATATCAAAATGCTGGTGAAGATCGGCCTTCTGGAGGCGGAAGAGGAAAAAGCGCTGCGAACCGAACTACAAAATATCCTGTCAGAGGTGGAACGGGGGAATTTCAGGCTCGACGACGATGCCGAAGACATCCACTCGCAGGTGGAAGCGATGCTGACGGAGAGACTGGGGGAAATGGGCAAAAAGATCCATTCGGGACGCTCCCGCAACGATCAGGTGCTGGTCGATATCAAGCTTTATCTCAAAGAGGAAATAATGCAGTTCAAAGAGGAAGTAATAGAACTATTCAACCTGCTGCAATCACTCAGCGAACAGCATAAAGAGGTACTGCTGCCCGGTTACACGCATGGACAGGTCGCGATGCCCTCTTCTTTCGGTTTGTGGTTCGGCGCTTATGCCGAAGCGCTGGTGGACGATATGTACACGCTTTCAGCAGCATGGCAGGTAGCCGATCAGAATCCGCTGGGCTCTGCAGCCGGTTATGGCAGTTCTTTTCCGTTAGACCGGGAGATGACCACCCGCGAACTGGGCTTCACTAGCATGAGTTACAACGTAGTCGCCGCACAAATGGGACGCGGCAAGACCGAACGGATTCTCGCGCAGAGCATGTCGAATATTGCTTCCACACTCAATAAGCTGGCTGCGGATAACTGCATATACCTTTCAGGAAACTATGGATTTATCTCCTATCCCGACGAACTGACCACGGGATCAAGCATTATGCCGCACAAAAAAAATCCCGATGTGTGGGAACTGATCCGGGGACACAGCAACCGCCTGCAGAGCCTGCCCAATGAAATCGCGCTGATGACCACCAATATGCCGCACGGCTATCATCGCGACTACCAGTTGTTGAAGGAAGTGCTCTTTCCCGCGCTGGAAACCCTGCACAGGCTTTTACAAATGACCCGCTTTATGCTGGAACATATCTCGGTAAACGGGGATATCCTCACCGATCCACGGTATGAGTATCTTTTCACCGTAGAAGAGGTAAACAACCGTGTATTGCAGGGCATCCCCTTCAGGGAAGCCTATCAGCAGGTAGGAAAAGAAGTACAGGCAGGTTCTTTTCATGCCCCGAAGGAAGTGCACCATACCCATGCCGGCAGCATCGGCAACCTCTGCACGGAAGAGATCAGAAAGAAAATGGAGAAAGCTTCAGAGGCCATCGGGTAGCAAAAACAAAATCCTTTTTCCATCCAAGCATCCGGATATAAAAATCAGACAAAGCTTGAATATCGGGGACAATCAAGTACGATTGATTTCAATTTGATTGTAGATATACTATTCATATACTGCTCCTTTCCTCATTATACATTTCTCATTAGTATATCTTTGATATGGGATAAATTTAATCACTAATTTTAGCAGGAAATTTCCGGAAATTTGTCTTTTACCAAATTCAGTTCAATTCCAAACTCTAAATAATCTTTCAGTCCGTCCAATACAGTTGTAAAACCACCTGTATTGTTCTTGATCACTTCAATTAAATCATCACCTTTTTGGCTAAAACCATAATTCCTGATTATCACATAGGTCGTTTCTACTGTCAATGCTGTAAACTCAAAATCAACCGTTGTGGCAGGATTGTCCCATTCAATTGTTACTTTTTGATTGGGTATAATTTCTTTTACTTTTATGTTGTCAGATACACCATACATCTCCCATTCCCAAATAATTGTTTTACCTGTTTCAAGTTGTCCGCTCGATTTGGTAAACCAAAATTTGGTGGTTATTGCCGGGTCAATGAATGCCTGAAAAACTGTCGAAACAGGTTTCCTTATCATCATTTGACATTCTACCGTCGGAATTTTTATTTCTGCCATTTTCTTTTCTCCTTAGAATTTTATCTCTTGTCTTTGTTGTCGGATGTCGTCTGTTACAATGGTCACTAACAGTTCGTGCTGTTGGCCACAGTTGCTTTTATCTTTGAACTCTCAAATATTTCCATTTAATCATTTGACTCATAAATACCAGGAATACTCCTGCAATCATAAATGGAAGCCATATGCTAATTATCGCATCTGCTCTAGCTAAATTAGCAATCATATAAATTAAAGCTGAAATCAAAATTACTACACCCAAGTATAGTATTGATTGGCTCGCAATTGAAACATAACGAGTATCCTTTAATGCTCGTTTTCTGTTTTTTGTCAGAAATCCTTTCTGTATCATAGTTTTGTTGTTTATTATTCAATAAGTTGTAAATATATTGAATATTTTTTTGTTACACCGTAATGCTTTCTTGTATCATTATCCGCATCATATTCCTTGAATACCCTGAATCCAAATCGCTCCCAAAAAGATAAACAACTTTTCTGGTCTGATTGCCACCCCTTTTCACAATCAGGTAAAACAGAATGTACTTCAAATCTTTTCCAACCGTTTGTTTTGGCCCAAGCTATTGATTCTTTTACTAACCGGCTTGATATTCCTTTGTGTAAATAATCTCCCTTTACTATGGTAAGGCAATTATGAATCAACGTTTTGTTAGTTAGGACGGAATCAAAGCCATAGCCATAAAACTTAATTTGGCTTGCTATCTCCTGCGGGAAAAAGTTATGGTAGGCAACAATTTTATCTTTATCCCAGGCTACAAATCCACATCCTCCATATGTGTTGATTGTCAGCTTATACAATTTCTCTAAAGCTTCTCTGTTATTTCTTTTGAAGTAATTCAGGCTCGGGCAACCCGTTTCAGGCAAATGAGAATTTGGGTCAAATGGCTCTGCTCCATTTAAACATCTGTCAGGAAGCCATTCGTCCAATTTTATGGGTCGTATTTCAATTGTATCAACAATCATCATAAATTAGTTCGTCTTTGGTCATTTGTCAAGTCATGTACCAACAATAGCCGGGAGCACCTTTTGATCTGAAAAGATTTTCAAAGTCACTCCAATTGGTTTTGTCAACAGGCTTCGTTTTTATGTTTTTGGGTGTCGTCATATGGTGAAGTCCATTTTTATCAGTCTATTGGCGGTTCGTTACCCCTCTATTAGTGTATTATCTATTATTTTTTCCGCTTGTAATGCAGTTGCGTTAGCCCCGTGTCGTAGGTTTTTACACTTACAAGTTCAAGTTGTTGTTCGGGTCTTCCCTCTTTGAAAAGTCGTATCCCGTTACCAACCAATATAGGGATAATTGAAATAATAAACTCGTCTATCAAGTCATTTTTCAAAAGTTCATTTATTATTTCCGCTCCACCGTCACAATAAATATTCTTTCCGTTTTCTGCTTTTAGTTGTTGTACTAATTCAGTTAGGTTTTTTGTATAGAATATTGTTCTTCCCACATTCGGCCTTTCTGTTCTCGTAATAACATACACATTTCTTTCTCCGTTATCATAGTAAGAAGGGCCAATTTCTTTAAGAACCCAATCGTAAGTTCTTCTGCCAAGAATTATGGTGTCAATAGTTTTGGTAAATTCCTTATAACCATAATCTTCACCCTCTTTTTCTACTACTTTCAAAAAACTAAGGTCGTCATTGGGCTTGGCAATGTATCCATCCAGACTTGTTGCTATATATATCGTCAATGTTCGCATTGTTCTTTTATTATTACTTAGTCCTCAATTGCTTCAATACCTTGTTCTGCAAGCTTTGCTAACCCTTCTTTCATTGCTTTGACTTGTTCCGGCGAATGTCCTTGCCATTTGGTAACTTCTCCCACAACCTTAGACGGATGTTTTGAACGGTAAGACATTGTTGGATTACCGGGAAATTTTTTGTCAGTCAAGTTAGGGTCGTCCTCGATTGCTCCTGTTGGTTCTACTAAATAAACTCTTTCCCGTCCTTCACCCAATGCAAGTTCAGCGCCCCAAACAGCAGCATCCAAAGTTGCTGTCAGATAGATATATTTCGCTTTATTATTTCGTCCATAGTTTGAGTTAATACCTGCTTCAATCAAGTCGCCAATTTTCAGGTCAGCTTTTGTCCCGTGAAAGTAAGTCTGAGAAAAAGGACTTTGAGCAGGAAATTTCCATTATGAACGTCATCCCGCCTATGCAAATACGATATTAGTAAACCTTTTTTTGATATTCGCATTCTTCAGCGTAACATTTTTCGATTATTGATTTCAACTCGTCATAATTTACGCTTTCAGTTAATTTTTGCAAAGAATTTAGTGTAATCGAAGTTTGGCTTCTCGTGTAATTGTCCAATTTGTAAGTCGGTAAAACATAAAATTCCCATTGTTCCAATTTCAGTGGGTCAATCATTTTTTGATCTCTTATTTTCAACAGGCAGAAAACATATAAATCAGCATGCCTTTTTGCTTCATCTCCTGACATTCCGGCATTTGGATCCCAATATCTAACCTTTCTAATTGAGAATGAAATTGCTGAAAAGTTTTTTTGATTCCAACTTTGGATGTAAGATGCAGACTTGATTTCGATTTTTATACCATTGTCTGTTTTTATGTCAAAGGCATCCCATTCGTCTCGTAGTCTTTTGGGATTCATTTCAACAGCAGTTCCAACAATGAATTCGGCAAAACGTCCTCTTGTAGCATTACTTAAAATATCAGAAACGCTCCATTGCCAAAATTCGAGAAGCGAATATCCGACACTTTTTTCGTTAAAAGTCAGATGTTCATTTCCAATCTTCGGTGTTGCTTTTATTGCAGTTAAATTCAGTCTGTTATTTTCTTCCATTCGATTATAGGATTAGAGTTTTGATAATATATCTACCAATGATCTGGATTATATATATTGGATTTTAACTCGTTGTCAAAATTTACCTATGTCCATAGTGAAGTTATAAACATCGGTACTTTTTCATCTCCGATTTCAAACCCCATATTTTTATAAAATGGCATTTCTTTCTCATAAGCAATTAATACAATTCTTAGATAATCCTTATATTTGTTTTTGACATAGTTTACTAAACTTTTTCCAATTCCTTTCCCTTGAAATTCAGGGTTTATCAATAAATAATGCACGTAGGCTGTCATAATTCCGTCATCTAACACATTAATAAGTCCTACTAATCTTTCTCCATCCCAAGCTGTGAAAACAGAAGAAGAGTTTTCCATTGCAATTACCAACTTATCAGGATAATTGCCCGAAGACCAATTCACCGAAAGAAATAAGTCTTTTAATTCATTTTCCGAGAAGTTTTTAGTTGTTTTGTATTGAATTTCCTTCATATTTATAAACCTGTTTTGTTGAGTTTTCGTATCCCGCTTGCCTATAACGGTGTATTATTTATGAATTCGAATGTTCCTTTCCTTTAATATAGCCTTTTGGCAAAACAAAGGCTTTTTTCCATACCTTCATATTGTCCGTAATTGGGAATTTGAATGTAATTGTTCTTTTTATAGAGTCCTATAGCTTCAGGCAACATAGTCCCTGTTTCCAAAATGCTTTTTTTATATCCTAACTCTTTTGCCCAGGTTTCTAATTCTATCAATATTTTAGTTCCAACTCCTTCTTTCCGTGTATTATGGGATACGAACATTCTTTTTATTTCGATTGTATCGTGGTCATATTTTCGTATTGCACCACAACCGATAGCTTTTTTGTCAATATATACAACAATTACGTGTTTTATGGATTCAAGCTTATTGTATTGTTTGCATTCAGAATGAGCTTTTTCGTCTGCACATGTCAAATGATCCTCCAATTCAGAAACTAACTTACGAAAATCTTCATTTTCAGAATTTGTCCGTTCAACTTCAATTGTCATATCTTGTTCTGTATTAAATTTCTCAAATAAAACTCCCCTTCAATTTACGCACCTATAACATATTGATAAATAAAGAATTGATTACGAACCTTTAATTACATTAATTCATTCTTTTGTTGCGTTTATCAATACAAACGGAATACTCAATTTCAGTTTTCCCAATAATTGGGCTTGTTGATTCAATTTTTCTTCAATAATATCAAAAATCTTTTCGACTGACTCAACTGGTAAAAGTTTTCTCCATGACCCCATAAATGCAATTCGTATAAAATAATGATTCAACATAGCTGTTCCATCTGAAAACAAATAATTAAATTGATCGTATTCCAAATCTTTTATTCTAAAACCATTCTCCTGTAGTTTATATGTTATAGTTTTAACATCGGGACGTTTTTGAGAAATGTGCTGATTGACAGATTCTATCTCTTTTTGTAAGCCGAGTTCGGCAAGAGTTTTTTTCAATGTATCATAGAACTCAAACATACTTGTATCTAAGTTCATCGTTTGAACGAATTGGCCTTTTTTCTTTATGATTCTGGCACATTCACGAAATACTTGATCTATGTCATTCACATTATTCGTCCCATTATTACTGGTTATGAGATCTATAGAGTTGTCTTTTAATGGTATTGACTCTGCTACTCCATCAATAATGGTTACATTATCGATGCCAAATATTTCCAATTTTTTCTTTGTCCGCTCAACAGCTTCTTTCCAAGGGTCTATTCCGTAAACGATGGAACTATTCCCCAGTCGCATCGCTATTTCGGTAAGTGGGAAACCTGTTCCAAAACCAATATCAACAGCCGAAATATTGAGTTTATAATCAATATAATCAAGTAATTTTAATCCAAATGGGGCAGACCAAATGGGTAATTCGTCTCCTACATCAGCATATTTAGCCAAATCATAATCGTCCTCTGCATATTTTTTCATTGTTAAAACTGATTTTGTGTTTGTTTCGTTTGCCCACACTTAATGTCCGGCAGTTGAGACTAAGCATCTGATTGTTGGTAGTATTTATTTCAATGATTTCTTAAATCCTTTATGTGAGGTGGAATTAAACCCAACTCTTTCGTAAAACCCGACGGTTTCCTTTCTATCGGTTTCAGTGATAAATATTATTTGTGAACAATTTTTTTCTTTGCCAATTTTTTCAAGTTCACTTAATAATTCCCGACCAACACCTTTTCCTCGAGAATTTTCAGCAACCACAAAATTTTCCATTACTAAAAAAGGGGTACATTCTCCATAGAGTTCTTCACAAATTACTCCTTGAATTGTTCCTATGACTTTTCCACTTTCTTCCGCACATAAAAATATATAGTTTGGATTTTTTGAAATCTCCGAAAATTTTTGCTTCATCTTGGAAAGGTTCATTTTGCCATTCCAAAATAGAGTGTAAAGATGGGCAACTTCATCTAAATCATTTTCTTTTATATTTCGAATTTTGTAATTATAGTTGTCCATATTTATATGTAGAACTAATTTTTATAAAGTCGTTATTATCTGCTGATAACGGGCTGACAGTTTGGCGACGTAAGGGAGATCGGTCTATAGTGACGTGAATATAAATATTAGCCAACGACAAAACAAAACGGATGCCCCACAGGGTCAATCATGACCGTCCACTCATTACAATACTGGGTGTCCGCCTTCGTTGCTCCACATGAAATTGCGTGGTTCACAGCACGTTCCATATCTTCCTTACTTTGTATCGTAAAGTCGATATGCAACATCTGCTGCTGTGCATCAGGCTGTTCCGGCCAAACAGGCGGAATGTAGTCTGTGTTGGTTTGAAAGGCAATCTTAACACCGCCCGACAGAGAACGAATGTCCAGAAAATCTCCTTCTTCTACAAAATCCTTTTCCCATCCAAGCATCCGAATATAAAAATCAGACAAAGCTTGAATATCGGGACAATCAAGTACAATTGATTTCAATTTGATTATGGGTATATTATTCATATACTGCTCCTTTCCACTTTATAAATTTCTCATTATAACCAAACTATATTTAGTATAACCAATACGATGTTATCAGGTCGTTGTTTTTGATACACTCAATTTACCGTAACTATTGTTATATACCCTCCCCTTTTTTGTTAAGAAACTTTTCAATCATTGGTACAACAAGGTCGCTTTCTTTAAAGTCGGGTTTCAACGTTGTTATCTCTCCGATGTATTCTCCGTGTCCGCCCGGAATTATTGCTAATTCGGAGCCGACAATTTGTCTGTGCAATTCAATAGCGTGTTCAGGCGTAATAACGTCTTTGTCACCTATTATGATTAGTGTGGGTGCCTTAATGGATTCGATTTGCCCGTCCGGAATATTTTTGAAGTTTACCATTCTTTTTGCATCTCTGTCATGCATTATTTGTAAACCATTCATGTCGGGTGCAACTTGTTTGTATGCAACTTTCAGTTGCTCGGGCATATTTTCCAATTTTGCTTGTTTCATAAAATCCCAAAACCATGCGGGAACTCCGTTGCGTTTGGTAAGTGCAGATCCCAAAATGATTTTGTCAACTATTTCGGGGTGACGAATGGCAATTTGTAAAGTAGTTGTCCCCCCGTTACTGAAACCAAAAAAGTCGGCCTTGTCAATATTTAAATTTTTGAGAAGTGTAACAATGTCGTCCGCATCTTGTTCAAATGATAAGTCTGCGTTTCTGTCGTTTGTCCGTCCGTGAGCCTGCAATTCAACAGCAATTACTTTTCTGTTTTTTGCGAATAACGGAATGACTTTTTCAAAAGTTGTCTGAATAGTTGAACCACCACCGTGAATGAGAACAAGCGGTTTGCCTTGTCCGTAAATTTCATAATACATTTTCAAACCATTCACTTCTGAATATCCACTGCTAGAAGTCAGTTTATCTGTTGTTGCCGTTCCCATTTTGTCTGCTCCTATTTTTCTTCATTACATGATGTCAAAGTAAAAAATACAATTATTTGTTTCATTTCTGCCGTCCGTTTATTGCATGTTTGTCGTCTGTTACAATGACCGCCAACGAGTGAGTGTTGGCTGCTATAGTTTTTCTGTACTTATAATTCCTGTTTTGCCGCCAACGTCAAATTTAGCAAATTTTATTCTCCTTCACATCTTGATGTTATCCTAAAAAATTAATCGGTTCGTCTGTACGCAGGGACATATATCTTGCAACTTGTTTACTTCACCCTTCTATCAGGGTCATGACCAACCCTTTGTCCTTCATCAAGTGCGCAGATAGCCTGCATGTCTTCTTCGCTGATCTCAAAATCGAAGATTCTCTTATTCTCCAAAATCCTTTCGGGGTGCGTTGATTTTGGAATGGTAACTACTCCCATTTGAATATTCCAACGCAGAACAATCTGTGCAATTGTGCGTCCGTATTTTTCTGCCATTTCTGCCAACAAGGGAATACTGAATATTTTTCCCTGCATTAACGGACTATATGCTTCGTATTGTATTTGCTGTTTCTTACAGTATTCAAGCAGAGGAGTCTGTAATAATCGAGGATGAAACTCAATTTGATTGACCATCGGTTTTATTTCGCATTCGGCAAGCAGTAAGTCCAAATGGTGAATATGAAAGTTGGATACACCAATAGCACGAACACGCTTTTCACGGTATAATTTCTCCATGGCTTTCCACGTCTCTTTGTTTTTATAATTAGGCCAATGAATAAGATAAAGGTCAAGATAATCAACTCCAAGCCGTTTTAAACTTATGTCGAAGGCTTTGAGCGTATTTTCATATCCTGAATCGGAACCCCACACCTTGTCGGTGAGAAAAATTTCACTTCGGCCAACTCCGCTTTGGCGAATCCCTTCACCCACGCCAATTTCGTTCTTGTAGTAAGCTGCCGTATCAACATGGCGGTATCCCGATTCCAATGCTTTTCTAACCGACTGTATGACAACCTTTCCGTCGGGTATCTTGAAGGTTCCGAATCCAAGCATCGGCATTTTAATGCCGTTGTTCAAAGTTGCATGAAGTTGAATGTGCATAAAAAAATCTTTTGCGATGTCACCAATTTAATTCATCACCGAGGCTGAGGCAAACGTTCTTTTGATACCTTTTCTATATTTCACCCCCGGATATCCGAAAACAACAAATATTCCTTCCCTGCTGGCATATTTTATTCCATGCTTTTCCCTGAACCTTTTTGCTTGTTTGCCACTTTGAATTAAAGGATGCACTCCTCCCAGCATGCAGGTCCCTAATCCTAAAGATTCTGCCGCATACATTGCTGTTGTTGCAGCAACAATCGGGTCAGCAGGATCAGTATAAGGTGAACCATAAAAATACATGGCTAAAGGGGCATCGTAGTTGACCAGGTTAACTCCTTCCCTGATATTATGAATGTATATATCGAAAAGTGGTTTTACAAAACCTTCGAACATTTCATCGTTTGCTTTGCCCCAAAACGGACGCATTATCGTTAAGAACCATTTGGAAACAAGCCATCTCATTCCGGTGAGATATTCGCAAAAATCAACGGCAAACTTTCTTGTTTTTTCTTTACTGTCAAGAATCAGGACATTTACATCAGAAGGGGGGAGCCCCATTGGAGAGGTGCTCGCAGCATCAAGTATTTTTTCAACGATTTCAGGTTCTACTTCTTTGTCAAGAAATTCCCTTATACTTCTCCTTCTCCGGAATAAGGCAAGTAATTGTCCATAATTTGCGGCGCTCGTTTCAGGCGGTAAATCAAATAAATCCTCCCTGGATAATTCCCTGCCGGATATTTCAATTGCGCCCACCGGACAAATGGCCATACAATGCCCGCAGCCAATACACCCAAATGCCGGAGTATTGCTGATTTTTACTTTATTATCTTCAAGATAAAGGCTGAAATCTTTACAAACCTGTACACATTGTCCGCAACCGGTACACTTCTCACTGTGTATGCGTATTTCTGCTTTTTCTTTTGTTCTTGATGTTGGTATAGCCATTTTGGGTATTCATTATTTTTATCCTTTAGTCGCTTGTCCAATCTGTCTGATTTTCCTGTGAAGATCAACCAGTCCTTTCGTTTATCTCAATTATTCTTTCTTCAATATTTGTGGTATTATCTAATGCTATAGTTGTCGTCTGAATACTATAAATAACCCAATAACCTGCACAGTTGAGTCTGCCATATTGATTTGTCCAAATACTGTATTTCCTGCTACAAGAAGTAAAATCGCTAATAATGTTTTTTCATTTTCTATGTCGTTTTAAATGGTGTATAAAGGAGTACTTGCGAAGTGCGGGAGAAATTGGACGAATCATTCAATTTGAACCGGAACTAAACTGATGCTCTTTCTATTACGCAAATATACATGATAAAAATGGATTATCACAAATTCATATAAAATTGCGTAATGTAATAGAAAAGTGTCGACAATAAAAAAACGAGATTTTCAATCCTACTTTTCACCCTGCATTTTACAAATGCAAAGTGGCACACAACTTCTTAATTTTTAAGCAATATAATCAAGACGGAACCAACTACCATGATTATTGAGCCGATAATTTTTTTCCCGATCTCCTTTTCCTGAAAAAACTTATATCCAAAAATAACACTTACAATGATTGAAAGCTGAAAAAGTGACAGCGCGTAGCCAACAGCCATATGGTCAAAAGTGTAATTTGTAGTAAATTGCGCTGTTCCAATACAAGCAATTAAGAGTAAAAATTTCTTCAGATTCTTCGGTTTAAGTGTTCTCCTGAATTCTGTTTTAAGTCTGATCTTATAGAGAAACAGCACAATAAAAGAAAAGAAAGCTCCGAAGATACACCAGCTCATAAACGCCAACATAGTCGAAGATGCTAAAATTACTTTCTTTATGAAAACAGCTTCAATAGCCGTAAGTATCATTGCCCAAATTCTGAATTGAATTTCAGGCTTTTTCAAAAGTTTCCAGGAGAATCTTTCATCAGTTGTATCTAAAACATAGTAACTTCCATAAATAATAAGGGCTATTCCTGTTATTCCCCAAATATTCGGTATTTCTGAAAGCAAAAATATGCCGACAATTATTCCAATAACCGATTTGTATGAATTGATAGGGCCAAGCACCGATAAATCACCCATTTGAAGTGCTTTCACAAGAAAACCATTACCAACAGCGCCTGCAATTCCTCCTAAAATTGAGTATAGCCAGAAATCTTTTCCAAGAGAGGGGATCTTTATAAAATATAGAAGAGTGCAACAAAATATGGAGAGTAAGAAATAGGTTAAAAAGTTAACTATTAATGGATTATTTCCTTTTGTTGTTAATTGCTTTTGATAGACATTTGCCAAAGGGTTAGAGACTACTCTTAAGACAACAGCGATTATAACTAAAGCTAGTCCTGTCATTTAGTATATTCTTTTTTTGATTTCCCATTCCATTGTCAGAAGATATTTATTCATTTACTGCCTTATTGAATTTATCAGATAATATGCTACCGGAATAAAAAATAGCCCTATTGTTAAAGGTAGGAACCAAACTCCAAGTCCGTCTACTGTTTCATTTACGTGCTGTATCGTCCTGAACACAATAAGCCCGAAAACTACAACAAATAATAATTTTAAAAGTCTGATCATCCGAGTTGCATTGGAGTATTGTCGAAACGCATTTTCTTCCGTAATAGGAGTAAAATAATTAAAAATTCGGGGATATTTATTGAGTATTGTCAGTCCGATAAAAAATAGGGTCGAAACAATTGGCAATGTTAAAATGTGACTCCTGTCCCCAAATCCATCCGCTTCTCCGGCACCATTGTAATGAATAGGAATTTGTTCGGGCAATTTCTCATAATTCATTAATGTCAAAACCCAAATCCCGACGACAGCAGTCCAACCGATAATTTCGATTATTTTATCAGTCGTAGTTAAATTGATTTTTACTTTCGGACGATCTTTCATTTATGGATCAAAGTTATATTTTTTTATTCACATCATCTTTTTTCAACACATTCACACCGATAATCCCGACCAGGACCATTATACCGCCGATGATATGGTAAACATGAAGCGTCTCATTCAAAAACAGCATGCCGCTGAAAACCGCGATCACGGGACTGAAATTATTGAAAATGGATACCTGCGATGCCGGGATCACTGTTAAAGCGCTGTTGGTGAGGAATGAGGTCAGGAACGAGGAAAGAACACCCAGATAAAGTATTGTCCACAAAAACTCACTGTTATTAAACGCGGCGAAGTAAAGCGACAGCGTACCCGAATTCAGATGGGCAGTTACAGCGATCAGGTTAAATACTATGCAGGCGGTTACGGTCATGAAAAATGTAATGTCCATGGCGTTGAACTGCTGTGTAACCTTCCTGCCTAATACAAAATAGATAGCCATGGATACCACAGAGAGAAGGATGAAAAAATCACCTTTCAGCGTTTCGCTATTTATTTCTCCCAGTCCGTTCTTATACATTATATACACAACACCACCCACCGACAACAGGACAAAGATAATTTGCCAAAACGAGCTTTTCTCTTTCAGGAATATGGACGCCAGAATAACCGTGAAAATAGGGGCAGTCGCCGATAAAATACCTGCTTCGGAAGCGGTGGTGAATTGCAGTCCGATTGTCTGCATCGAAAAAAGTAACAACGGATAAAAGAGGGATAACGCAAGCAAAGGGAATATCCTTTTCCGGTCAATAACGGGCCATCCTTTCCGACGAAACAGATAAAAAAAGAACAAACCGACAGTTGCTGCCGTAAAACGATGCGCCAGTAAGTCGATGGCCGATGTATGCCGCAACGCTATCTTTACAAAGATAAAAGAAAAACCGATAATGACGGTCATCAGCGTGAGACCGGCATAGGCCGCTACTTCCTTCTTTGCTCGTTTCATACAGCAAAGGTAGTATAGAAGTTTTTATAACCAAAACCATTGTCATTTTGCTACTCCATGTACGCTTTTTTTCGTACTTTTGCGGAAAAATTTGTATATTCTGAAATCGCAACCCGATCGGAATTGAAAAAACCAGAACAAACATCCAACTTTAGTGAATAATGAACTTACTTGACAGTTTAATCGAAAGGGCAAAAGCGGACAAACAACGTATCGTACTGCCTGAAGGTAGCGAAAAGCGGACTCTTACGGCGGCCGACCAACTGCTTCGTGACGGCGTGGCGGAAATCATCCTGCTGGGAGAGCCCACAGAGATCCGGGAGCTTGCCCAAGAACTGGGGCTCCTCCATATCGGAAAAGCACGGATCATCGATCCGAAAGAGCACGAGAAAAAAGAGGTGTATGCCCACCTCCTCACCGAACTGCGCAAAAAGAAAGGGATGACCTACGAGCAGGCGTCTCAGTTAGTGGAAGATCCGCTATATCTGGCCTGCCTGATGATCAGCGCCGGAGATGCCGACGGTGAGATCGCCGGTGCGGCAAACACCACGGGCGATGTACTCCGTCCCGCACTACAGATCATCAAAACCCCACCCGGAGTGAAGGTCGTGTCAGGGGCATTCATCATGTTCACACAAACACCGCAATATGGGGAAAACGGTACGCTTCTTTTCGCCGATTGCGCCGTAATGCCCAACCCTACTGCCGAAGAACTGGCATCCATCGCGGTCGCTTCGGCACAGACGATGAAAAGCCTGGCAGGAGTGGAGCCCCGTGTGGCTATGCTTAGCTTCTCCACCAAAGGGAGCGCCGAACACGAGATGATTGACAAGGTACGCGAAGCGACCCGCATCGCCAAAGAGATAGACCCGGAACTGCAGATAGATGGTGAACTGCAGGCAGATGCCGCCCTTGTCCCTGCCGTGGGAGCAAGCAAAGCGCCGGGAAGCCCCATCGCCGGAAAAGCCAACGTACTGGTTTTCCCTACGCTCGAAGCGGGGAATATCGGTTATAAGTTGGTACAGCGGCTGGGGAACGCAGAGGCCGTAGGCCCGGTACTGCAGGGGATGGCGGCTCCGGTGAACGACCTTTCACGCGGCTGCTCGGTAGAAGATATTTACAACATGGTAACCATCACGGCCAATCAGGCTATCGGATTAAAACAAAATAAATAGTCGCCCAATATATATGAGTGAAATAATTATAGAACCTATTGAGAAGTACGGACTTATTATCTCTACCGAAAGTAAGAATAAACCGCTGTTTTCAAAGATCGGCGTGGTAGGTGCCGGAAAAGAGGGACGAACCATCATCAATATGGCTGCGACAGCGGGTATGGAAGTAGTTTTTCTGGATGAATCACAGGAGCGGATCGATTTTGTGGTAGGTGAGCTGGAAAAGATCATGGATCAGAAGATCAGCAGTTGGGGATTGACCCCATCGGAAAAGAAGATCATCATGAACCGTATCACCCCCACCCTCCTATACGAAGATTTCAAAGGCTGTGACCTGGTGATTGAGTGTACGCGGTATTCGGAAAGCGGCCGCCGTAGTACGCCGCTGCGGAAGAATATCTTCAAAAGGCTGGAAGAGATACTGGAGGAGGATGCCATTATCGCCTCCAACGGATCTACCGTGATCATCAGCGAACTGGCTGCCGATCTTGATCACAAGGAGCGCTGCGTAAGCCTCTATTTCCCGGTGTCGCATCCCGATGCCCGCATTCTGGAGATAGTAAGTGGTATGTATACATCGGAGGAGGTCTATCACAAGATGGAGATCTTCGCTAAATTGATCAACTACAAGCCTCATCGTATCAACGAAAGCAATGGCAACGTGAGTCTTCGCATGCTGGTGGCTATGCTTAATGAGGCTTGCCAGATCCTGTTGGAAGGGGTTAGTTCCATCGAAGATATTGAAGAGACCTTTACTATCATTTACGGGCAACGCTACGGTATTTTCCGCATAGCCGATATTGTGGGCATAGAACGTCTTGTAACCCTCATGGAAGCTATGTTCAACGATTTCGGGGAGAAACATTACAAACCCAATCCTATTTTGTGGAAACTGTATCGCTCCAATCAGTTGGGTATACGTACGGGAAAAGGGTTCTATATTTATGATGAGGACGGGAACCCGGTTTCAGCAAACAAAACACTGTTTAATTAGAATCCCGACACAAGAATCAGGAGTCAAGACATAAAAGTCTGAATAATTTTGAAATAAGGAATAAAGAAAAGATGAAGATACTGGTCTTAAATTGCGGAAGTTCATCCATCAAATACAAGCTTTTCGAAATGGAAAGCAAAGAGGTGATTGCCCAGGGAGGCGTTGAAAAAATCGGGATGAAAGGATCTTTCCTTAAATTCACACTTCCCGCAGGACAAAAAGTAATGCTGGAAGGGGAGATCCTTGAACATCGTGCCGGTATTGAATATATTCTGGGCGTCCTGCTCAGTGAAAAATACGGCTGCATCAAATCGCTGGACGAAATAGAGGCAGTGGGACACCGTGTAGTGCATGGCGGTGAACGTTTTAATTCGAGCGTACTCATCACCGAGGAGGTGATCGAAATTCTCAACCAAAGTATCGAACTGGCGCCGCTGCATAATCCCCCCAACCTGAAAGGTATTTACGCGATCCAGGAACTGATGCCCGATACACCACAGGTAGCCGTCTTCGATACCGCCTTCCATCAGACTATGCCCGATTATGCCTACATGTACGGGATCCCCTATTCGTTGTACGAAAAATACGGTATCCGCCGGTACGGGTTTCACGGCACCAGTCATCGCTACGTCTCCGCGCGGGCATGCGAGTTCCTGGGTGTTCCTTACGAAGAGCAACGCATCATCACCGCTCATATCGGTAACGGCGGATCGGTCGCTGCCATTAAAAACGGGAAATCCATCGATACCAGCATGGGGATGACTCCCGTGGAAGGGCTGATCATGGGGACCCGGTCGGGCGATGTGGATCCCGGAGTGATCTCCTACATCATGGAAAAAGAACATATGGGTACCAAGGGAATATCTACCCTGCTGAACAAATTCTCCGGCGTACTCGGTATTTCCGGAATTTCTTCCGACATGCGCGAGATCGATGCCGCTATCGGGGAGGGAAATAAACGGGCTGCCCTGGCGATGGATACCTACAATTACCGTATCAAGAAATATATCGGGTCCTACGCTGCCGTTTTGGGCGGCGTAGATATCCTGGCCTTTACAGGGGGTGTGGGTGAAAATCAGGCCGTCACACGAAAAGATGTGTGCAAAAACATGGAATTCATGGGGATAGAGTTGGATGAGGAACTGAATGCTTCGGTACGCGCCAAAGAAGTGGTGATCAGTAGACCTTCCTCCAGAGTGAAAGTACTGATCATCCCTACCGATGAAGAACTGACCATCGCGAAGGATACGATAAAGATACTGCAGGGAGGATAAACTTTTCCTCCCCCTGTTTAATAAAAGCCCCGGTAGAGCAGCGGGGCTTTATCGTTCAAAAGCAGAGTATTACGATTGAATGAAGAAATCGTTTTTTTCTTCTTCAACGGTAACGAAAAAATCGAAACTGGTTCCGGATATCTTTTTCTCTGTTTTAAACTTTATGATTTTCAACTTCGGATAATAATCGAGTATTATTATTCCCGAGTCTGATAATTTTTTTTTGATCTTGGTGAAAGATATTCCGTCTTTTAAAACACCAAAGTAAGTAGTCATATCCATATCAATGTATTGCCTGAATTAACCCTTTGCCGATATCCCTGTATTTCAAGCCTTCAATGGGTTTTGCCCTGCTTTCCAGCAGCTCCCAGATCTCTTTGGCGCTTACCTCGGGGAACTGTTCCATATAAAGTGCCGCTAAACCCGAAACGTGCGGTGTGGCCATGCTTGTTCCGCTTAACAGCACATAATTGCCGAAGCTTCCGTTCTTTCGGGAATAAGAACTCAATATATCCACACCCGGCGCACAAACATTGATATTTCCACCCGTACCTGCATTGATCCCGGCATTGGAAAATCTGGCAATCCTCATTTGATTGTCTATTGCCGCTACAGCCATAATGGAAAGCGAGTTGGCAGGTGCGGAGACGGGAACGGGCAGGGAAGGCCGTTTGCTGTCATTACCGGCGGCAGCTATGATAAGACAGTTATTTTCCAGAGCTCTGTTACCGACAACCTCGAAAAGCAGGGAAGGCTTTTCATTCAATTTTACAGGAGAGGCCAGGGACAGGGAAATGATCCTGAACTTTTTGGTAATTGCCCAATCTATAGCGTCAATGATACTGCCGGTCGTCCCCTTTCCGCTATCGGAGAGCACCTTCCCGATTTTCAGGTTACAATCTTTGGCAATGCCGTAACGTTTACCCGTATCGTTCCTTACATTCCCGCAGGCAATACCGGCACAATGGGTCCCATGACCGTTCGGGTCTTTATTCCAATCCTCCCCTTCAATAAAAGATTTCCCCTCTATTTCCCTGTCTGCGAAATCGGGATGCAATACATCAAAACCTGTGTCCAGGATACAAACGTCAACCCCTTTGCCTGAAAATTGTGTCTCCCCTATTCCAATAGCTTTTAATCCCCACTCTAACTCCGTAAGGGATGTCTGCGGGATAGGTTTTTTCCGGATGAAGTCCTCCAGTTCCAGAATTTTATTTTTTAACTGATCGACCCCTACCTTCAAACCATCGATAAGCACCATTTCATCCGCAGGAAAGAAATCCCTCTCCTTTTCAAAATAAACAATCGGGCTCTTATTATCTATGAGTGACCTTGTCAGCTGATGTTCATCTACATCATCGACCACTACCGCTCCGAGATTTTTATAAAGAACGGCATTATAATTATCGATAATATCAAACGACCTGTTCTCTTTTGAGAGGTTCTCCGAAGATGTAATGCTTACGGAAAACTCTTTTTCCACATTCTGGATCGATGACTGATTTTGATCGTTCAGTAAAACGATATATCTGTTTTTGGACATAATTTTGTTTTATTGAGAGGTAATTCGGGAAATAATTTCTTCGAGGAGCATGTAAATATCTTCCGGGATTAAGTTCGTATGCAATTTTTTATTGATTACGGAAATAGACCCATTTTGCGATAGGAGGGAGTTCCAGAAAACCTCAATTTTCTGAAGGGAATCCAGATCATTCAGTTTCTCATCTGTTAAGAATCCCTGCTGACAAAGGTTTAAAATTAAATTAGACAAGATTTCTTTCCCTTCTTCGAGTCTCGAGATCTCCTTTTTATAAATTTCCTGTAACATCGAATCCAGGCTTTCTGTTCCGATGTAAGAAAAACCCCACCATAACTCCCTCTTCCCTGAAGTAACCTTTTCCATTTTTGAAGGATCAAACCCTCTTTTCACGGAATGGAGCATATTGATCACCTTCAGTACTTCCGCTTCCTTGGCGCTTTCCCCCCTGTTTTTAAAATAATCCGATAATTTATTCAGAAAAGTGGTAAATTGCTGTTCAAAGTCGAACGACCTGCCAGCGT
>ENA-UOOI01000353-UOOI01000353.1-fermentation-metagenome-genome-assembly--contig:-NODE-353-length-59965-cov-6.589251_pt1 | contig 59965 bp, 46 predicted proteins | sample MGYA00245779_ERZ724027 | MGnify/ENA primary metagenome ERZ724027 (study PRJEB28704, sample SAMN03018318) | fermentation metagenome | biome: anthropogenic terrestrial biome; feature: soil; material...
AAGACAAAGGTCAACATGGCTATGGCAGTCTTAATGTGGAAGAGTGTATAGAAAGATATAATGGCAGTATAAGCTATTCGTGTGATGGTGAATATTTTAAAGTAGAAATTTTACTATATGATATAATAGAAACGGAGTGAAGAAAGTGTGAGATACAACATTTATGCGTAAACTAGCTATAAATTTGTGGAGATCCAAAGATTATGAATGTGCTTTATGTCATGATAAATTAAAAATTAAATAAATTTGACGTTCATCGGGAAAATCTTTACGTTCATCGAGGCAATATTGAAAACAACCTAAGTATAAAATACAATATATTTAGGTTGTTTTTTATACGAAAGAGAGGTGTTCAAAATGTATGTTTTTCTTGATTGGTTCTGGAATAAGTTTGTATGATTATTATAGCTATATAACACCTAATTACTAATACTTAGTGGAGAAGATGAAACCATGTTTCATAAATATTATTGTATTAAGCAACATGATATAACAGACTGTGGAGCAGCATGTCTTGCTACCATATCAAAACAATATGGGTTAAGAACTTCTATAAGTAGAATAAGAGAGGTTGCAGGCACTGATAAACAGGGAACAAATGCGTATGGCGTAATAAAAGCAGCAGAGCAGCTTGGATTCTCAGCCAAGGGAGTAAAAGGAGATAAAAATGCTTTTTTTTCTGAATTTCCTCTGCCCTGCATTGCACATGTAGTTGTTGATGGAGCATTACTTCACTACGAGGTAATACATAAAATTACAAAAAAGCAGGTTATTATTGCAGATCCGGGGAAAGGCATTGTTAAACTTTCTCCAGAAGAATTGTTTGGTGAGAAAGTTGAAAATGGGAAACCACTCCCTTATCAATGGACAGGTGTATTAATTCTTTTGATACCTAACCAATCTTTTAAAAAAGGTGATGAAACGAAAGGAATCTTTCAAAGATTCTTTTATTTATTACTTCCACAAAAAAGGTTAATTTTACATGTTTTTGTAGCATCTACTTTAATAACGGTTTTTGGAATTATCGGATCTTTTTATTATAATGAGGAAAAGAAATTAGAGCCTGAAAGCCTAAAAGGAAATATTATACTAAAAAATGTTACTTTTAGATATGGTACAAGGAAACCAGTCCTTGAAAATATAAATATGTATATAAAGCTAGGTGAGAGAATTGCCCTTGTAGGAGAGAGTGGATCTGGAAAAACAACATTATCTAAACTGTTATTAAATTTTTACAGTCCCGAAAGCGGGGATATATTGATTAATAATAATAACATAAAGGATATTAATTTAGAGACTCTACGTGAAAAAATAGCATACATACCACAGGAAACATTTCTTTTTAGTGGAAGTATTATGGAAAATCTAACACTTGGTTTAGATGATGTAATTATAGAAGAGGTGATTGAAGCATCAAAAAAGGCCCAAGCTCATGAATTTATTAATGAATTACCGCTTAGATATGAAACTAGGTTAGAAGAAAATGGAACAAACCTATCTGGAGGACAACGGCAAAGACTTGCAATAGCGAAAAGCCGCTAGATTTCCGATTTTTTTATAATTACTTATGAAATAATAGTTATATAGAATTTACACCTTCTTGTCCAGATTATATTATTCTAACAAGAAGGTGCGATTCTTTAATAAAATATTAAAATGATAAAAAAGAGGACAAAAGCAATGAGCAAATTTCAAAAATACTTATCAATTATAGTCCCTTTCTTCTTTGCTATAGGGATACATATTGGAACTGGTATAATAGGAGGTCTTCTACATAGTTTAATATATTTAATATTTTCATTATTATCAAGATGGGAATTTACAAAAAGTGCAAGTATTAATAAAATTTTAGATATAATGATAACAAAAGAAAGTTATTTTTTTAAAATTTTAACAATAATATCTGCAATTATATGCATAATAATCTTTTATTTTTGGTATAGAAAGTATAACCCTAATAATTTAAAAACTGAAATTTACCGGATAAGATCTTTAAAGAGTATTTGCCTTTTGTTTATTTTGAGCTTAAGTTATAGTTTATTTGAGATAGGTACTATTAATTTAATTGCTACAGAACATTATAATATATTTCAAAATTATGTTAATATGGTGAATCAGTTTCATAGTGGTAATCAGATTATTAGATATTTATATTCGCTCTTAATTGCTCCAATTTCAGAAGAATTAATTTTTAGAGGAATGATACTTACGAAAGCTAGTAAAGAGCTTACATTTTTGAAAGCCAATATTCTACAATCCGTATTATTTGGTTTATATCATATGAATATTATACAAGGAGTTTATACATTTATAGCTGGACTATTATTAGGATACATAGCCTTTAAATTTAAAACAATTATGGCTTCAATTATTTTGCACAGCTTTCTTAATTTAAATTTAGGTAGGTTCTTTTTTGAAAATTTATATCCTTCTAAGGCATATCTTGTTAATTGTTGTTTAGTTGGTTTGGTCTTGTTCCTAATTATAATGAGAATAATAAAAAAGCAAAACATGTATGAATTTTAGTATTGTCCTTTTTCTTATATTTCCATTTAATTGTGAATAGAAAGAAAATAGTATAAATTAGTTTTGCACTATGAATTAATGAGAGGTGGCTTAAATGGATATAATAGATAAATTAATAATGGGAAATAAAAAGAAAGGTTGGAAAAATAAAATATATTGTTATAGGAATAATAAGTTTTGCTCTATTCTCTACAGCGATATTCTTAGGAAATGGTTTAGCAAATAAGAGATTAGAATTAAATTGTTCAGAATTGATTCAATTATTGTAGTTTCTATACTAGCACCATTTATTAGTTGGTTTGGAAATGAATATAGGTATAAAAAGCATATTGACTAAATAATTTACAATATATGTTTCTATTGCATTATCGAATATTGAATTATAAAGATTATAGAAAAAAATATGTAATTTGGTAACTCAACTGGGGAAAATTACCGCTGAGGAATTGAGGAGAATACAATGAAACCAATTCTTTTGAATATTAATGAATTATCTGATAGCAGAGAATTTTATGAGTCAAAACCCAATATTTTTCTAACGATGTTTATTTTATTAATTTTGTCATTGGCATTTTTCTGGATGTACTTTGGACATATTGATATAGTTGTAAAATCTGAAGGAATGATACGTCCTAATGATAAGATAGCATCAATATCGGGTACTTTTGGGGGAACCATAGAATCGGTTCATTATGAAGAAGGTTCATACGTAAAAGAGGATGATTTACTTTTCACTATTGAGCATGAAAATGTGAAAAAAGAATTAGAATTTTATAAAAATCAGATTGCTGATGTAGAAAATTCTTTAAAATTGCTTCGTACATATAAAGACTCTGTTGAAGATGAAATTAATTATTTTACTAATAGTGCTGATGAAGAAGAATATTATTTAAAATTTGAAGGCTATTATATTAATTATCAAATGTTAAAAAATGAGTATGAATATGGAAGTAAGGAAATGGATCTAAATTTAAACTCTACTTCAGAACAATTGTTAACTCTAAATAGTAATCTAAGATTATCGCAGAAATTAAAAACTTCAATTGAGCAAAATAAAAATCTTTTTACAAAAGCAGAAAAAGAAGAACGAGATTTTTTAAATCGTTATTTAAAATATGTAAATGACTATCAAACTCTTGAAAATCAATATAATTCAACAAAAACAGAGATTGATTTATCTACAACAGAAGAAGGATTAGTCAACTCATATGAACATTACGAGAAATTATTAAATGGACTTAATCTATTATATACCAGTGTAGAGACGGATAAAAATTTGTTTACATCCACCAGTAGTTATAGCTTACAATATGAAGAATACGACAGTAAACGTAAGGAACTTATTATAGCTTATGAGCAGGCAAAGGAGAATTATTCTATTAATAAGGCATTAGAAGATTTAGCTGTAACAGAATGGGAAGTTCAGCAATCTATGATTTCAGCGGAAGATGCAGAGAGGGCAATCAAGGAATATAAAATAAGTTACCTTTCAAGTGTTGCTACTAATATTGCGGATGTAAAAAAGAATATGAAAGAAATTAAATTAGCCAAAGATAACACATTAAGCAAGGAAGAATTATTAGGACAAAATGAAAAGAACAAGAAGGCTGCTTTAGATAATTTTAATTTACAATATATTGTAGAATTAGAATCTACAATATCAGCTCTTAATGACAAGATAAGTTCACTTCAGTTTAATAAAAACAAACTTGAACTTCAAGAAGATAAAAATAGCAATCTAAAGTTGGATAATAATCAGCCAATGAATATTGCCGAGTATCGGAATGACGAACTTCGAACTACCATTAATAATATTAATACTTTAATTGATAAAAAAGCAGAGATTGAAGCTAATATAGATAAACTAAATGTCCAGATAGATAATGCAATAGTTAAGGCTACTAAATCCGGAGTAGTTAATACTAAAATAGAATTAGTTGAAGGCGATTTTTTACCTGCTGGAACAGAAGTTTTAACAATTACTCCAGATGATAGTACTGAATATAAAGCCAATATTTATGTAAGTAATTCCGATATAGGTAAGCCAAAGGAAGGTATGGAAATCAAATTCAATATTTATGCTTTGCCCAATAGTGAATATGGATATCTTACAGGAAACATAACGAAAATATCAAAAGATATAAAAGTAGATTCTAAAAATTCTGTAGGATACTACTTGGTGGAAGCAAAATTAGATAATAATAATTTATATAATTCTAAAGGTGAAAAAGTACAACTTAAGGCAGGAATGTCCTGTCAGGCTCAGATAATTACTGAAAATAAAAAGATTTTATTCTATGTGCTTGAAAAAATGGATTTATGGTTTGAGTAATGGGGGATAGCATGAGTAAGAAGAAATACGTATATGATAAAGCAAGAAGAGTAATAATTAGTATACTAATAGGTATCTTATTTAGCTTAAACTATTTTGAACATATTAATGCCGAGTCAATTACATATATAATTGGGGGCACTAATAATAAATATACATATCAAGAACTGGAAAATTATTATGAAATAAATAGTTCTTCTTATTTAAGAAGTATAACTACTTATCAAATTGAGGCTTTAAAAGCTATTATCATATCTGACAATTATAACAGCCTTAATAATCAGTATGTTTACTCGCTGCAAAGAATATCTGAATTGAATATAGTAAAATCTGAACTGGCTGAAGATAGAAGGAAATTACTATCATCGAAAACTGTAAACACTTTAACTAATAATATAATAACGGTTGAAAGTAGACAAGACGATGATTTAATGGATTCCCATAGTGAGACAGAAGATATTTCAATTATTTTAAGTGAAATTGACAAGCAAATAGCAATAATAGATGAAGAATTAATCCAATATAACAAAAATATTAATACTATTCAGGCCAGTGTAGCAGATGCAAAATTGCAAGAAGAAATTTCTTCCTTTTATCAAACATATCAGACTGCACTTACTAATCAATCTCAAAATTTTCTAAAATATGAATTCTTAAAAAAGTGCATTAATATGATTTTAACAAATGAACAGATTCAGTATTATAACTCTTACCTAAAATATTTAGAGCTACAATATAAAGCAGAACTAATAAAAAATGAATATGGTTTATCTACAGGGCTAAAAATGAATGAAATAAAGTTAGAATGTTTAAAAAATAAAACATTCTAAAAAAGCAAGAAAATACCTTTTATACAATCAGGAAATACATAGAGAATGAAACAAATATTAATGAGAATGCTACATTAATCTTCGAATTTCCTATATATAAGAAATATTATAATAGGGATCAGATTTGTTTAGATTTTCTTGAAAGTAATACTAAATATATACAATTAATAAATTTTGAATGTAGTTATCGAAATTATTTAAAGAATAATTCAAATTTATCTTCAAATTTATATCGACAAGTTGAGCTTCAGATAAAGGATTACAGCCTGCAGACACAAGAATTGAAAAATAGTATAAATGCTTATGTAGAAGAAGCTATTTTATCATATCATCATGCATTTGATGTAATGGAAGCTGCAAAATTAGAATTACAAAATAAAAATAATAAATATAACATTGTAAAAATAAAAAAGGATCATAAAAAAGCTACAGAATTAGAACTGCAGCAAGCAGCTTATGAAAAAGATAAGGCCGAGTTAGATTATTACCAAAGTTATTTTGAAATATTAATATGGGAGAATATTATTGAATGTGAAATATATATAGATGCATAGTATTTATACTTTTTAGATATTGATTTATGTATGAGGGCCTTTTTGATTATCATTGGTTATCTTGTACTATTTCGAAGGAGATAATCATTTGATATAAATACAATTTGATAGGAAGTAGAATTATCAATTGGTCAATTAATTAATAATATAGGATAATAACAAAAAAATGAAAATGAAAATGTGCAAATCTCATAAATATTTATCAATTATAATTCCCTTTTTCCTTGCTATTGGTATACAAATTGGAATTGGTATAGCAGGTGGGCTTATATATAGCTTAATTTATTTTACATTAATGCTATTGTCAACATGGGAGTTTATGAAAGATTGGGGTATTGATTTTAGTGTAATTTTAGATAAGATGGTTACAATAGACAAATCTTTACCTAAAGTTTTAACAATGTTATCTGCGGTTATATGCATAATAGTCTTTTATATTTGGAGTAAGAAGTATAATCCCAAAGATGTAAATACTAAAATGTTCAGTATATTATCTATAAAAAGTATTAGTTTATTGTTCTTTTTGAGTTTGTGTTACAGATTGCTTGAGATAGGTGCCTTTAATTTGATTATATCAGGATTCTATTACTTGTCAATATAGTCATTTTTGTTTAATATATGAAATGGAGTAATATGAAAAAGTGGATTAGGTATTTAGTTGCTATAATAATATTTATAATATTAGTACTTATCGGTAATTGGCCAGGAACAGGGGCAAAAGATGAATGGGATAATTTGATGAAATGGGTCAAAGGTGAGAAAAAAAATAAAGTTTAATCTTTTTGGCGACTAAGATTGTAGAAAAGAATGATTGTATTTACTTTTGTATATTAAACAATCGTTTCTAGGTACACCTTAAGATTAAAGTTGTATTCTATTTATAAGTTTATAGTAAACTTACTATAAAGCATAGTATAGAGGAAATGGTAATTATAAATATAAAGAAGGTTTGTACTCTATAAATCTAGACTATAAAAGTCATAGAAAATCTGATTTAAAAGCATCACTGGTCAGGGAGGAATTAGTTTGAAATTAATAGTTCACAAAAACAGTTGGATTGAGGGTATACGAATTCCATTTAAATGTAATCCCCTTGCTACATTTATACGTATCATGGTTGCGTTTATTGCACGAGTTGTGCCTACGATCCAAATTTTTGCCACAGCAATGTTTATTGATAGAGCACTTGCTCTTGCTAATGGAAAAATAGATTGGCAAGCACTTATTATCCCTATAATTTTAATTGCTGCATTAATTATTTATGATCGCTTATGTAATGTGCTTACTAATATATGCAACCAGCTAATTGGTAATGGGCTTCGTTTGAAGTATGTAACCGCATTAACAACTAAGTGCGCAATGCTGGATTATGCTGATATTGAGAATGATAAGACATGGGATCTCATAAAACGTGTAAAGAAGAAACCGGATGAGACAATGCAGAGAGGTTTAGATAGTGAGATTAGTCTTTTAGGAATCGCAATACAACTTGTTGGATTCCTTGGTGTACTTGTATTACAGGTGTGGTGGGCTGTTCCTCTTGTAATGATTATAGCAATTCCCACTATAATCCTTGGAATGAAAGGTGGAGAAAAACAATATGAGGCGCAGCAGGAAGTGGCAAAATATGAAAGACGTTATGAATATATTGAAGATTTACTAACTGGCCGTGAGTCAGTGGATGAACGTAGTCTTTTTGGCTTTTCAGTAACACTCCGTAAAAAATGGAAAGACTTTTATATGAAGGCGAGAAGAAGTGAACTAAGGGTTACAGCTAAGTGGCTTATTCGAATGAAAGCAATTAGTTCCATAATGGTTATCATAACATTTGCTATTGCGTTAGTCTTACTATATCCAGTTGCTAAGGGAAAATTGTCAGTAGGTTTGTTCATTTCACTTGTACAGGCGGCTAGCAACCTTGTCAGCTTAATGTCATGGAATCTATCTGATAATATTAATGATTTTTCAAAATTTAAAGGATACTTAAAGGATTTGTCAGATTTTGCAAACTTGCCGGAAATTTCAGAAGCAGTAGATTTGCCTGAGGAGATTCCTTTTATATTACAGGATATTGAATTTAAAGATGTTACATTTTGCTATCCAGGAACGAGAAAAAAAGTATTGAATAATTTAAATCTCAAACTTGAAAAGGGGCGTCATTACGCAATTGTTGGAGGAAATGGTGCCGGTAAGACAACACTCATAAAGCTTTTAACTGGCCTTTATACAGAATTTGAGGGAGATATTTTGATTAATGGAATATCAATTCGAAAGTTTAACTTGTCAGAACTTAAATCCCTTATGGCTGTACTCTTTCAAGATTTTTCCCGTTATGATGTGTCATTGCGTGATAATATTGCACTAGGTAACATTAGGAATATTGAAAGTAAAGATCAAGATAATAGAATTTTATTAGCAATTAAGCAACTTGGACTAAATGATGTTGTTTGTAACCTCACTAATGGAATTAATACACAACTTGGAAAGCTTATAGCCGATGGTCAGGATTTATCAGGAGGGGAATGGCAGCGTATTGCTATGGCACGAACAGTTATTTCGTCAGCACCTTTGCTTATTTTAGATGAGCCGACAGCGTCTTTGGACCCTATGAGTGAATCTAACCTCTATAAAAAATTTGAAGATATAAGTAGAGGAAGGACTACCTTATTAATCTCACATCGTCTAGGTTCTACCAAATTGGCGGATGAAATTATTGTATTGAATGAAGGACAAGTTGTTCAGCAGGGTACCCACGACATGTTAATGATTCAATGTAGTCTTTATCATGAAATGTATGAGAGTCAAAGGAGCTGGTATAAATGATTGATGATAAAAAGATACCTGATACAAAAAATAAGATTTCTATTGTTTTGATATTTGCCGGAATGATTAAAGAGATGTTTATTTCTATTCCTTTTATGGCATCTTTTTTTGTCTGTGCGATATTCTCCATGCTGCAAGTTCGGTACTCATCGTTGTTTTCAGTCAACGATTGTTTGATGGAGTAACAGCAGTTGCAAATGGGGCGCCTATATCACAGGGACTTACACCCTTATGGTACTTTTTCCTAACGACTATTTTATTGGAAATATCCAATGGTGTAGCCAATTTTCATTATGAATATCTTTCTCCAACAGTTTTAAGTAGACTTTATGGTCATTTACATGCAAAAGTTGAACATATATCACCTATCGATTTTGAAAAACCAGATTTTCTTGACTTGATGAACAAAGCACGCCAAGGTGTAGAGAGTGGGTATTTAGCCACGCTGTTTGTTTTATCTATATTTACTTTTTATATCCCATACTTCATCTTCATGGGAATATATTTAAGGTATATGTCTCCTTTTCTCATTTTTGCCTTAATTTTGATATTCATACCTGTTATTTTGGGGCAGGTAATTCGGTTTAAATTGTTTGCTCAAGTAGAGGAAGATGTTGCACCTGCTCGCCGTGCAATGGAATATTATGAAAAGGCTATTTGTGACCGTGGTTACTTTAAGGAGACAAGATTATTGGGGGCATATACATATTTCTTTAAGCATTTTCAAAATTCGATAAAGTTGGTCAATAAAAAAACATTAGGTGCAGAAGTGAAATATATACGGATTGATTTAGTATTAAGGTTACTGACTATTGGTGGATATATAGGAATTGTAGCATTACTTGTTCACGAACTTTTAAATGGTCAGATTAGTGCCGGAGCTTTTGCTGCTATTTTTGCCAGTATAGGAATGATGTATAGCAATGCTGAGGCAGTGTTTGGCAGCGCTTTACGCTATATATCGCGTTATGCAGCGGCAATCCGTAATTATCGGAAATTTATTAACTTGCCTGAAAGAGAGAGCAAAGATTTAAGTAATGACAGATATAACCACAAAAAAGGGATAATATTTCAAAATGTTCATTTCAGGTATCCAGAAGCTGGTCAAGAAGCACTTCGTGGAATTACACTTGATATAGCGCCAGGTGAAACTATTGCTATTGTTGGTGAGAATGGTGCTGGCAAATCAACACTAATTAAAATGATTTTGGGAATATATGAACCCACAAAAGGAAAGGTATTAGTTGGAGGTATTGATACAAAAAAAGGTAGAAGTACATATATTTACCGGGCGTGCTCGGCGGTATATCAAAAGTTTCTGCATTATAAGGCGACCCTTAAAGAAAATGTGGTTATTAGTGATTATGAGAATAGTAATGATATTATAGCAAAGGTTGAACGTGCTTGTGAGAATGCGGATCTAATATTAGATGCAGAAAGTTTTCCAAATGATAAAGAAACAATGCTTTCGCGGGAATTTGGCGGTGTTGATCTGTCAGGAGGGCAGTGGCAGCGTGTGGCTATAGCACGTGGACTATATAGAAATCATGATATCATAATTTTAGATGAACCTACCGCTGCGATTGATCCGATTGAGGAAACACATATATATAACAAATTTGCTCAGCTTTCAAAGGATAAAACTGCAATAATAATAACACATCGTCTTGGCGCTGCACGAATTGCAAAACGAATTATAGTATTAAGAAACGGTTTAATTGATGATATTGGTACACATGAGCAATTAGTTGAAAGAGATGGTCTATATGCCACTTTATATAAAGAGCAGGCTCAATGGTATAAGTCAGAGAAATAAAAAATTCCATTGTTTTTGCTATTTTAGCAAACAAAAAACTGTTACAGGAAATGAAATTCCAATGACCTAAAGAATCTGTTAATGTAAAGGGGGATTATCATAACACAGGTGGAATGGCTCTTGCAAGGTTTAGAAATCGAACAGGAGAAGGCTTATTGGGATGTGAAAATCTGTCGGGAAAATGTCTGTTTCATCAATGGCAGATGCATTTGTCGCAACAAAGTATCCTTTTTATTCAATATTTTGGAGGATTGTTTTCGGCAATGGGACTACATTCTATTTTGTATGGTAATAAGTGCTATTATATTATGGTAATCGGTGCTATTATATTTTTGTATGTTGAATGGATAAAAAAACACGTGGAATATAGTGCTGATAAATATGCAGTTTCAACAGGATGTAGTAAAGAAAATTTAATATCTGCAATAAGTAAAATAGAAGGTATGAATTATAAGAAGGATACTATAATAATTACAGGACACCCTAAGCTAAGAAAAAGAATTAAAAAGATAATGAGATTGTAGGTTAATACTGATTTATTAGCTCTTTCTAAAGTAACAGCAAATCTTGCATGCTAGCTAGCTTACAAATTCTTAGTTAAGTTCCAAGATTACAAACATATTTTATGTTCATGATATATTAACAATAAAATAAATATGACGTTTATCGGGAAAATCGTTACGTTCATCGGGAAAACCTTAACGTTCATCCAGGCAATATTGAAAACAATCTAAGTATAAAATAAAATATACCTAGGTTGTTTTTTTATACGAAAGGGTGCCCAAAATGTATGCTTTTTTTGATTGTTTTCGGCGAATAGTTCGGGGGGATTAAATATATGAAGAAACTATGGCTTGGTATAAGTTTATTTTTATGTTGTATCAGTGTGGTGAATATTTTTCAACTATTTAATTATAAAGATTATAGCAAATTTTCGATATTTTCGATTGCTATTATAGTATTAAGTGAAATTATGACAGATATATTTTTAGCTTTGTATTTTACTCTTATATTTAATGAATTTATTATTACAGAAGTATATAAATGTAAATTGCTATATTCTTATAAGCTCACAAAGTTTGCAAAGTTTTTAGTAATGATAGTTCTTATAGTTTTATATACTGGTAAAAACATTTCTTTGATTTGTCGTATCCAAGAATATTTCATTATGTTATTTTATTTATTAACATTAATGTGTTCTTTTTTGGCTATAAGTACGAAGATAAATAACTTATATTTGGATGACAGTATTATTTTTATTATGAAATATAATAAGTATGTCGAATTTAGTAAAATTATTACCTATAAATTAAATATGTTACCTATAAATATATATCAATTGGATATTAAAACATCGGAAGGTGAAATCAAAATTAATTTGTCTAAAAATACATATCAAATCCTTGCTTCCAAGATTGGATTATTTAGTAAATTGAGTTAGTGGAGAACTTAGTATGCACAGTGAGTTAATAAGTGAATTTGAAGCTAATAATTTGATTTCTTGTACGGGACGTTATTCGATGTTATTCATGTAAATTTATAGAGAAGCCGAAGAAGAATATAAGTAAGGATGTGAAAATTATTAGATATTTTATAGAACTTCATATTTGCAATAAGGCGATTAGGGGATTAATAATTCTTGTTATGATGCTAGTGGTTATTTTCGTGTTTTATAACTTAGGTAAGAATATTGGTGAAGTAGCATATTATCTTTCGATTAAATAAACATCTGTATAGGACTGCTGTACTTAAAAATGATTTGTTCAATAGTTTTATATTTATGGCAGCCAAAGACGTATTTAAATAGATAATGATTCATAGAACTTAATAGGATTATTATGTAACAATAGAACTTAGCATTATAAATAATAAGTATAGAGTTCATATAGGGAGGAAAAATAATACAATCATCTTTAATTTAAGATAATTGTATTATACAAGGTAAAATGAAAAATAAGGCTCGTTTTTTTATGTTTTTGATAATAAATCAAATTTTTATTATAACAGGCTTAGGATTGTTCCTAATTAAATTTCACGATAATATGAAAAAAATTAAAATGTTACAACTGGTATTTAGCATTTTTATATGCGTAATAATAGTATTTTCCATTATTGATATATTAAGTGTAATGTTAAGGAAATTCAATTTGGACAAATTACTTATTAAATTAGAGATTTACGGAAATTTTAATAATTTCATCAGAATGATGCCTAACATATTAATAATTTTTGGTTTACTTAATATATCAGTAAGTAAAAATATATATTTATTGCTACTTTCAATTAATTCAATTTTCTTTGGACTCACATTAATTGTAAGAGGCATATTTTATCCTGTTGGTCTAACTGAATCAAGATTGGTTTTTTATGGAGCAACATATTTGCTTACTGATATAGTAAAATGCACCATAAAAAAAGATAATAATTGTATTGAATTTATGACAAAAAAAAGAAACTTTTTATTTACATATCATAACAATCTAGAAGAGATTATATCATTATTAAACAAAAATAATATTAATATAAAATATATATAGTAAAATAATTATAGTTGAGATAACGCTTATATTGAAAGGATATGATGTAAAATTAAAGCTATACGTAAATCTTTTTTTATCTATTTTTATTGTCAGATTATAGCAACTATACTAATTAAGTATTTTTATTCAAATCTTATGAGTATTGTTGTTTTTGCAATATATTTGTTGCAAATTGTATTATTATTTAGATTATATTACAAATATAATTTATCGAAAAAAGGTGCCTTCTCACTAAAAAAGTTTCTTATAATGGGACTAGCTTCATTTTTTATTTTTATAAGTTATAATATGGCGGAGGTAGGATTTACAGCGTTTTTTATTCCAAACTATGAGCAAGTTTATAATCTGAAATGGATAGATTATTTTAGCGCTGCCATTGTTGCTCCTATTACAGAAGAAATAATATTTAGAGAGTTTATTATAGAGAAATTAAGTAATAGATATTCCTTCATTATAACAAATCTTATACAATCATTGATTTTTTCTGCTTTACATATGAATATTTACTTATTTTTATACTTCTTTATGTTTGGAATGATAATGGGCATGGTAAAAAAATATATGAATATCTACTGTTGTATTTTTATACACATATTATGCAATATAGTTGGATTGATAGGAATAAGTTTAGATATAAAAGGTTTTGAATTTCCAAGATTAATATATCTTTTTATTGGATTATTATCTATATCTATTACCCTATTGATAATATGGAAGATGGCAGATACGAAATGGAAGGCGAAAATATGAATTATGATTGTGAAAATAACAAAAGAAGGAAAACGGCAATGAACATACAAATACAAGGTGATATGGAAAACATTCTAAGTGTAGAAAATATTAGTAAAGTTTATAAAAATGGAGAAGAAAGAGTAGCAGCCTTAAAAGATGTCTCTTTTCAACTGAAAAAGGGCGAAATGCTAGCCATAATGGGAAGCAGTGGCTCGGGTAAGAGTACCATGTTACATATTCTTGGAGCACTTGATAAACCGGATAGAGGAAGTATATACCTCAATAACAGATATGAGAAGCAATTCAGTATCGAACCTTATGCTACGAAGATACGAAGTCAATATATAGGATTTGTTTTTCAGCAATATAACTTACTAAATGATTTAACGGTTAAGGAAAATATTGCACTTCCTTTAATACTGACTAATCATAATGAATCTGAAATTAATGAACTTGTAAATGAAAAGATTGCATTAACAGGACTGAAAGGGAGAGAGAATCATCGCCCTTTTGAGCTATCAGGCGGACAACAGCAAAGAGTTGCTATAGCAAGAGCTATTATAACAAAACCTAAGATATTATTAGCAGATGAACTAACAGGTAACCTGGATTATAACACTGCCATGGAAATCATGGAGCTATTAAAAAAGATGAATCAGGAATTAGATCAAAGCACTATAATTGTAACTCATGATCCTATGGTGGCTTCTTATGCAGATCGTGTAATTTTCTTTCATGATGGAATGCTAAAGGGCGAACATATTAATAAAAGAAAAGAAGAAGATGTAGATGAAATTCTTTATATATTTCGGAATCTTATTAAAGCGAAAGATTAGAAGGTTTTGAGAAGGGTTATTTAGAAGGTTATTTAGAAAGGTTGCTGCGAATCGATTCTTTATCTTATTTTATTGTGGCAGTATCATATTAGTAAAGAATATAGCAAGCAGGGGGTATACATGAATAGATTATATCAGGTAAGTTTGGCATTTATGAAAAGGAGTAAAGCATTAACATTTTCTTGCTTCATTAGTGTATTTATCGCAGTTGTATTTATTATTAGTATGTATAACTTTTCTTACAATGCTAAATATTCTTATAAAAAATCTTTAAAAGAAGCATATGGCGATTATGATATGATAGTAACTTATGAAAAGTATGGTGATATTGATGAACAGATCGTTGAAAGTATTGCTAATGCTAAGGGCGTGTCTAAAATTGCTTCCGGAAGATTTGAAAATTCAGTAAATATTGAAAACAATAACGTTTATGCTATTGGAGCTATAGACAGTGATATAATGAAAAGCAGATATAATTATACCGTTGACTTAAATAATGATGAAATAGTAATTAACCAAGTATTAGCAAATTGTTTGAATAAAAAAGCCGGAGAATCCACTAATATGGGTAATTATACGTTATCCATAAGTGAGATATTTGAGGATAAAATTAATTCTGCAAACAGCATTCCCATGGCAATTTTAACGCAAGATACCTTAGCAAAAGTTACAGGTACAGTGAATAAAACCAATTTCATAATGGTAAAAATGAAAGAAAATTCATCTGCTTCTACAGTGGTTAATGGTATAAAACTCATTGATAGAAAGTTAGAAACAGTGATTGTAGAAGATGATCCCATTTTTAAAGATGTTATTGAGTCATTCTCAGTATATTTAAATATATTGTCGGTAATCGTATTACTAATATCCGGGCTGTTTGTAACAAGTATATTTCAAAATTTTATGTATAAATATAATCACGGTATGTTAATTATTCGAGCAATCGGAGGGACTACTTTCCAAATAAAATATATCTTCTTCATTTTAATTATAGTTATCAATGGCATAGCATGTGGTACAGGTTATATTGCCTCCATATTTTTAAATAGAATAGTATTGCAAAAATTAAATCAATTTTTAAGTCTGATAAAGGGTGAAATTACATTTTCATTTCTAAAATCATTTTTTATTGCATTAGTTATTTTTACTGTATTATTATCATTTCTCTTTTTCTCATTAATAAAGAATCAAAAATTGTTACCTTTACAAGCCCTTGTAAAGAATGAAGTAAGTAAGAATGGAAGAAAAAGAAAAAATAAAAAGATTAAATTTCCATTATATAAACTGTTAGGTAAGAATGTATTTTTAGCAATTAAATTTATAGTTCCTAAGATGAAAGAAAATCTTTATCTAACGTTAACCATTATGATGATCGTATTATTTTCAACAGTTGGGGCTAGCTTGAATAGTGTTATTCAGAATAATAACAGCAAATACATTGATAGTAAATATTTAACAGACTTTGTCGTAACTAGCAACTATAATTTAAACTTAGAAGATACATTAAATATGTATGAGGAGTTAAAGCAGGTAGATGGAATAAATACTTCATTAGTGTTAACAAATGGACCTGATACGGAAGTTATCTTAGATGATAACACGGAACAATCTATTGATTATTCTATTGCCGATATAGAGCAAATGAAGGTGCAGGGAATCATTCCAAATGAAATAACACAAGAAAACCAGGTTGTATTAAATACCGAATGTGCTACTACTTTCAATAAGTATGTAGGTGATTCAATTATCATAAACACACCTGTTATTTATAAGTATGATAAGCTTGGTAATAAGGTCGCAGTATTAAAGAAATCAGCCCCTCAAAAATTTGTAGTCTGCGCGGTATTGTCAAAGTCTAAAATGGGGCTTTCAGATGTATTTATAGATATAAAAAATAAAGATTTTATTCTGCCTCATATGGGCATGAAAAACATATATATAGATGGTGATTTGGATAAAGCGGAAAGTGAACTATCAAAGTTAAAAGCTGTATATCCGGTATTAAAATGGTCAAATTATCAAGAAGCTAAAGAAATGAGTACTAAGACACTAAATGACAGATTCTACTTATTTGAAATAGTTATTGGTGTTTTAATAATAATTGCGGGAATCGGATGGTTTAATTCCATGCGAAGTATTATTTATTCGAGAAAACAGGAATATTCAATTCTAAGAGTTCAAGGGGTATCCGTAATACGGTTGCAAATTATTATTAGTATTCAGACATTAATCTACCTTTTTGTGGGAATTGCTTTAGGCATATTATTGGGTACATTGATTGTGAGTGGCTTACTTTACGCAGATTATAATAAATTTCTAATCATTATAAATGTAAGTACAACTTTGAGAATTACACTATTTATGTTTGGGTTAAGTATATTACTTTATCCAAGTATAAGGAAGGTAAGTAAGTATTCAATCATAAAGCCACTAGAATAAAAAAATGTATACTATAATGAATCAAATTTTTTTGAAGAAAACGAATTAATTGATATCCATATTAATATAATGTGTTCGGATGCTTCCTTTGCAGAAAAAATGCAGAAGGATTCTGTCGAAAAGTTTGTAAAAATGTATGGGGATTTGAACTGAATGATAATATCAGACTCTGGGAGAAGAAGGGGGCTAGAGGGGTGATAATATATAAATAGGGTTTACACAGAATACGTCACTTTAAAAGTATTATTTGAAAAATGACGTATTTTATGTGCAAGCCCCTTAGATTTATGAAAGAACAAAACTTTCATATAAAGATTATTTCATTAGTTTTTGCAAATCCTTATAAAAAGTAGGATAAGATATATTCACACATTCATTTCCAAGTACTTCAACAGGACTATCTGAAACAAGTCCTGCAATGGTAAATGACATGGCGATTCGATGATCTAGTCCACTATCTATAGTGGCCCCATGAAGTGGTCGACCGCCATTGATAATCATGCCATCCTCAGTTGCAGTAATGTCTGCACCCATACGGGATAAATTATTTACCATAACATCGATACGATTGGATTCTTTAACTTTAAGTTCTCCAGCATCTTTAATTACGGTCTGTCCTTTTGCGAAACATGCCATAATTGCAATCATTGGAATTTCATCAATTAAAGTTGGTATAATGGAACCACCTATTTCAGTTCCTTTTAATTCACTATAACTTACAATGATATCTCCGACGGCTTCCGTATCTGTATTACGAATATTTTCAATCCAAATGTTAGCGCCCATTTGCTTGCATACACGAATAATACCATCACGAGTAGGATTAATACCTACATTCTTTATTACCAACTGAGAACCAGGAACGATTAACCCAGCTGCAATAAAATAAGCTGCAGAGGAGATGTCACCTGGTACTTCTATTTTTTGAGATATCAGCTTGGGATTAGGCTGTATGGTAGCAGTAGCATCCATCGTTTTAACATCTGCGCCAAGCATTTTTAACATTAGTTCTGTGTGATTTCTGGATAGGCTGGGTTCTGTTACAGAAGTAGGACCGTCAGCATATAGTCCTGCTAATAGGACGGAGGATTTCACCTGAGCAGAAGCTACTGGTGAATTATAGTGGATTCCATGTAGGCGGAAGTCTTTTCGTCCTGTAATATGAAGGGGTGCAAGACCTCCTCCAGGTAAACTTTCTATATTTGCTCCCATTTGTGTTAATGGGGTAAGGATTCTTCCCATAGGGCGTTTTTGTATAGAGGCATCGCCTGTAATTGTACTATCAAAGGTCTGACCGCTTAAGATGCCAGACATAAGGCGCATGGTGGTTCCACTATTACCCACATCTAAGGTTTCAGAGGGTTGTTTTAAACCGTACAGTCCTTTCCCTCTTACGATAACTTTACTTTTCTCGGAATCGTTTTCTATGTTAATTCCCATTTGGCGAAAACAGCTAATGGTAGATAAACAATCTGCACCTTGTAGGAAATGTGTAATTTCGGTGGTGCCTTCTGCTAAGGAACCCAGCATAACTGCTCTATGAGAAATGGATTTATCACCGGGAACTGTAATTTCACCGTGTAAGCTGTTTATTTTGTTTGCCATATTGACTCCTATCTGCTCGTTAGATTCTTCGCCTGTGGCTCAGAATGACAATGGTGGCTTATTAGATTCTTCGCCTGTGGCTCAGAATGACAATGGTGGCTTGTTAGATTCTTCGCCTTTCAGGCTCAGAATGACAATGTTTTTAAGAATAATAATTTGCTAACATTTATCTCTCATATACAGTATAACGATATTTCTTTAGCAATTCAACTGCTTTTAGCAGTACCTTTTCTTCATAGAATTCAATTCGAAGAACTCCTTGCTGAAATTCCCTGTTATGAATGATTCCGATATTCTTTATACTGATTTGGTTCGAAGCTAATAGGGTGGCAACAGTAGCAATGGTGCCTGCTTCATCGTAGATATCTATATATATTTCATATACTTTTGCCAATATACCTGTTGACTTGTTAGGAATAGAGTCACGATATTGTCCTGCCGTATCAAATAAATCATAGATATACCTTTCGTTCTTTTCTTCCAATGCATGAGATATTTCTTTTAAAGAAGTAATGTATTTATCTAAGAAATATTGAATGCTTTCCGTATTGGTTAAACAGATATCCTGCCACATAACAGGAGAGGAGGAAGCAATACGAGTAATATCTTTAAAACCACCTGCAGCCAATGTTCTCATATATTCTTCCGAATCATCCGAATCCTTTACTAAATTCACAAGGCTTGTTGCAATTAAGTGAGGTAAATGACTTATGGCAGCAGTGATGTTATCATGTTCCTTATAGTCTAACACCAAAGGAATTGCACCTATGGATTGTACCAGCTGATATAACATTTCCGTGGTGCTGGCAGGTGTTTCATCCGTAGGGGTTAGGATATAGTAAGCATTCTCCAGTAATTTGCTGTTGGAGTTTTCAAAACCGGTTTTTTCGGAACCTGCCATTGGGTGACCGCCTATAAAATTATGCTTTAATCCTATTTCTTCAACTGCAATATGAATGTTGCCTTTCACACTGCCTACATCTGTAATGATACAGCTGGGTTTAATTATATCTTTCAATTGCTTCAAATATGTAATATTGGATAATACCGGAGCGCATAAGAATATAATATCACAGGAAGAGAAACCCTCCTGTAAATCATCATAAACAGAATCCAGAACATGATTCTTTAGAGCATTTTCTAAACTTTTTCCCATATTGCCTTTGGAATAATTATAGGATAGTAAGGTAAAAGATGGATGGATTTCTTTTATGGCACGAGCGATTGAACCGCCAATTAATCCAAAGCCGATAAATCCAATGGTTAAATCATTCATTTTTACACCTGCTGCATGGGCTGTTGAAAATAGCCTTAAAAACTTGATACAGCCCACTGCCACAAATAAATAGGTTGAAAGAATCGCTATGTGGCATTCTTTCTATTTATTTCCTTTCAACCTTTTTAAAACTTTAATCAATTATTTAAAATACTTACCCATTAATTTTGCTAATGGTCTTATTTCATCACATAACTCTTCAAATTGTGGGAAAGTAAGAGATTGCGGTCCATCGGATAAGGCACATGCCGGGTTTGGATGGGTTTCTATCATAAGTCCGTCTGCACCTGCCGCTATTGCACTCATAGCAAGAGGTTTTACATATTTTCTTACACCAGTGGCATGACTGGGATCTACAATAATAGGCAAATGACTCTTGTCCTTTATAACTGGGACAGCACTGATATCTAATGTGTTACGTGTGGCAGTTTCAAAGGTACGGATGCCTCGTTCACATAATACTACATTAGGATTTCCTTCTGCTATGATATATTCTGAAGCATTTAACCATTCATCAATGGTTGCAGAAAGGCCACGTTTTAATAATACAGGAAGGCCCGTTTTACCAGCTTCTTTTAATAAATAGAAGTTTTGCATGTTACGGGCACCAATTTGAAGCATATCTACATATTTTACTGCAGCTTCAATAGCAGCCAGGCTGGTTACTTCGCAAACAATAGCCAGTCCTGTCTCATCCTTGGCTTCTTTCATAAGTTTTAATCCATCCTCCTCAAGCCCTTGGAAAGCATAGGGTGAGGTTCTGGGTTTGTATGCACCACCTCTTAGAATTTGCGCCCCTGCTTTTTGAATTGCCTTGGCAGTTTCCATGACTTGATCTTCACTTTCTACCGCACAAGGTCCAGACATGATTACTAATTCTTCTCCACCAATAGATACATTTCCTACTTTAATAATAGAAGGTTCCGGATGAAACTTCCTGTTGGCTAATTTATAACTTTCTGTAACAGGAACAATTTTATCTACATCTTCAGCAATCTCCAGGTTTTGATCCAGTAATTTGGTTTTATCACCAACTACACCAATGATAGTAACTTCTTTACCATCGGAAAGGTGAGCAGTAAGGCCATTTTCTTCAATGATACGAATAATATTTTGAATTGACTCTTTTTTTGCTCCTGGTTTCATAACAATAATCATAGCAATACCCTTTATATTACAAAATATCTGCAATATAGCCACTTTAAATGTGAATTAACAGTGGCATTCCTTTCTAATAAATTATTTTAAATTATTTTTGACGTATAAAAATCTAATAGTACATACATAAACATTTGTAATTCTAACAAGACTTCTTATATTTTTTCATTTAAATCATTGTACAATGAAAACCTATATATGTCAATACTGTATTACTTTAAAGCGTTGCGAATTACAGTGCGAAATAATATGAAGAATATTTAAATAATTCGACAACATAATTAATATTAAATAAAATTATGGATGTTTTCTAGAAGAATACATTAGTATTTTAATATAAATTGAAAATTATTTGTTAAACTCATATAAAACTCTTGTAAAATCAGACATATTTTAGTAAAATATAAACATGAATATTATATTTGGTGTAGTATCCATAATATTCAGTTAATATGCAAGAAAAAAATATTAAGTAATGGAGGAAAAAAGAATGAATGTTTACACTTCAGAAAAGATTCGAAATGTTGTATTGTTAGGCCACGGTGGCTGTGGCAAGACTACTTTAGTCGAAGCCATGGCATACACAACCGGAATTACAAAGCGTCAAGGTAGAATTGAAGAGGGTAATACCATTAGTGATTATGATAAGGAAGAAGTAAAACGTCTTTTTTCAATTAGTACTACAGTAGTACCCATTATATGGGAAGATGTTAAGATTAACATACTTGATACACCAGGATATTTTGACTTCGTAGGAGAAGTAGAGGAAGCACTGACAGCAGCAGATGCAGCGGTAATTATTGTATCTGCCAAATCCGGAGTTGAAGTTGGTACTAGAAAAGCTTGGGATTATTGTGAAAAATATAATTTACCAAGAATGTTTTTTGTTACCGATATGGATGACGATAATGCCAGTTATCGAGAAGTTGTTGAAAATTTAACTGAAATTTATGGAAAGAGAATAGCACCATTTCACATACCAATTCGTGAAAATGAAAAGTTTGTTGGGTTTGTAAATGTAGTTAAAATGGGTGGTAGAAGATTTACTACCTCAGGAAAATATGATGAATGTCCAATTCCCGACTATTCCATGGAAAATCTGAATAAGTTCCGTGAGACCTTGTTAGAAGCTGTTGCTGAAACAAGCGAAGAATTAATGGATAAATATTTTAATGGAGAGGAATTTACACAGGAAGAAATCTCCCTTGCACTTAGAAATAATGTAACAGATGGAACCGTAGTACCTGTACTTATGGGATCCGGTCTCAATGCGCAAGGTCCTATTATGTTACTGCAGGCAATTGAAAAATATTTCCCATCTCCAAATAAAAATGAAATAAAAGGATTAAATACGAAAACTAATCAGCCTTTTGAGGCGAATTACAATGAAAGCCTTCCTATGACTGCAAAAGTATTTAAGACCATAGCAGATCCTTTCATTGGAAAGTTCTCTCTTATAAAGGTTTGTTCAGGAATCTTAAAATCAGATTCTAATATATATAATGCAGATAAAGACACCGAAGAAAAACTTTCAAGGCTTTATGTATTAAGAGGAAAAGAGCAAATTGAAGTAAATGAACTTCATGCCGGTGATATTGGAGCTATTGGTAAATTATCCAACACAGTTACAGGAGATACCTTATCTACTAAGGCTGCACCTGTTGAATATGATAGGCCAGAGATGCCAAAACCATATACCTATCAACGTTTTATGACAAAGAATAAAGGCGATGATGATAAGGTTTCACAGGCACTGTCTAAGTTGATGGATGAAGATTTAACCTTAAAGATTGTAAATGATAAAGAAAATAGACAAACATTACTTTATGGTATAGGTGAACAACACTTAGAAGTTGTGGTCAGCAAAATGCAATCCAAATACAAAGTAGATATTGAAACTATGAAACCAAAAGTTCCATTTAGAGAAACCATTAGAAAGAAAGCAAGAGTACAAGGTAAATATAAAAAGCAATCTGGTGGACATGGACAATATGGTGACGTTCACATTGAATTTGAGCCTTCCGGCGATTTAGAGAAACCTTACGTATTTGAAGAGAAGGTATTTGGCGGTGCAGTTCCCAAGAACTATTTCCCAGCAGTTGAAAAAGGAATAGCAGAATGCGTTCTAAAAGGACCAGTTGCCGGATATCCTGTTGTTGGTTTAAAAGCAACCTTAGTAGATGGTTCTTACCATCCTGTAGACTCCTCCGAAATGGCATTTAAGATGGCAACCATTCAGGCATTTAAACAAGGTTTTATGGAGTGCTCACCAGTACTATTAGAGCCTATCGTTTCATTAAGAGTTGTTGTTCCAGACAAATTTACCGGTGATGTAATGGGTGACTTAAATAAACGTCGAGGCAGAGTACTAGGCATGAATCCAATTCATCATGGTGGTAAACAAGAAATTGTTGCGGATATTCCTTTATCAGAAATGTATGGTTATTCGACAGACCTTCGTTCTATGACAGGAGGCTCCGGTGACTTTTCTTATGAATTCAGCCGCTATGAGCAAGCACCATCTGATGTTCAACAGAGAGTAATCGAAGAAAGTGCGAAGAATGGAGAGAATGGGGAATAATTAGACTCTTTATAAGATGATAGCAATAATAAGATGATAATAATAATAAGATGATAATAATAATAAGATTATTATAATATAAGATGGTTACAATAAATAGAAGTGGCTGTTGCAAAATAAAAAATTTGTCATTCTGAGAGGAAATTCAGCTTGCTAATTATACTTGAAGAATCTCACTTAAAAATGAGATTCTGAGTCCAATTCAGCAAAGCTAAATCGGACTCAGAATGACAGTTTTGCAACAGCCATTTTTACCTTTTGTATGAAATAGTAAAATTAAATACCAAGCATTGAAAAGTTAGAGATTTAGCCTTATACAATTGTCATTCTGAGCCTGAAAGGCGAAGAATCTTAATAAGAATAATCATAAAGCCAGATAAACGCTATAAAACTAAGATAGGTACTAAAATGGCTTTGGAGGGCTTGAAGGATTTTGAAATCAATTTAATAAAGACTTGAAAGGCATAGGATGAATTTCATGCAGATTTTATTATTAATATTGGCGATAATTTTCATTGTAATGCTGCTGTTGCGCAGTATGGTATTCCTGCCACTGTTCCTTGGCAGGCGGATAAAAAGTCCGATTACCAAAGAAAGTCGGGAATACTTCTTCAGCAGAGAAGGAGAACATAAAGTAAAGACTTATATCATAGGCGATGGAAATAATAAGGAAAGCTTTATTCTATATGCTCCTGCCGACTTGGAGGGAGCACTTCCGGTAATTATCTGGGGCAATGGGACAGCCGCCCTGCCGAAGAACTATGATGAGCTGCATCGGCACCTTGCTTCCTGGGGCTTTATCGTTATGAATACATATAACAGTGAGACTGGAACCGGAAAGCCGCTGAAGGAAGCACTATGTTACCTGCTTAAGGAAAATGCGAGACCTGACAGTATCTTCCACATGCATATTGATACACAGCGGATAGGCTGTGGGGGACATTCCCAGGGTTCTACGGGTGTGATTAATCTGCATACGAATTTTGCGGAAGGAAATTATATAAAAACTGTTGTTTCTATTGCACTTCCTGCTCTGCGATGGTGTAATCCTGAGGATGTATATGCACCGGAAAGAATTAATGTTCCCTTTTTGGTGTTAACCGGTACCCTTGATTTTATTGCCTCGCCCTTCAGGAGTTGTCTTGCTGCTATTAACAAATTAGAAACCGGTGTTGAGGGTTGGTTTCTGGAAGCACGCTATTGTTCCCATACGGAGATTCAGGAGAAAGACGGTAAATATAATGGCATATTGACAGCCTGGTTCCGGTACCGGCTGATGGATGATAATGGGGCGGGAAAGATTTTTGAAGAGCGAGGAGAGATATATAAGAATGCGGGCTGGAGAAGAGTATATAGACGGGGAGTCAGTGATAATATTAGGAATGACAGCAGGTCATTATAAGGCAGTGTACCCAGTAAACAATGAAACGAACTGCAGATTTAACCTTGGGATATTTGAAGATAAATGTAATAACACCATATGTATTGCAATATAAAGTTACAATTCCATATCAATGAAGGGATATTTGAGAGTGCTATCAACAGGAGTCTTGAGGCATTTCCTATTCTTAAGGGCAGCTGTGTGGCTGGGGCATATACCAATTATTCCGTAGTAAATTAGATGGCGTAATTATAAAAAAATTAGTCGACTATTTGGTGAAAGTAGGTTATACTTAGGAACGAATATAAATTAAGCATTTAAATGTATAGATTATAAGGTTACTTTGATATAAAACTAACTTAGTGTTTATATAAGTTTTTATAGATGGGATATTCTATCCCAAAGGAGATTATTCAATGATAAAAGATTATTTGCCAATTAATAAAGAAGATATGGCTCAACGAGGATGGGAACAGTGTGACTTTGTGTTTGTGATTGGGGATGCTTATGTAGATCATCATTCTTTTGGACCGGCGATTATTAGCAGAGTGTTAGAAAGTTATGGATATAAGGTTGGGATTATCCCACAGCCTGATTGGAAAGATAGTAATAGTATAAAGATACTCGGCACACCAAGACTGGGTTTTCTAGTTAGTGGCGGAAATATGGATACTATGGTTAACCATTATACCGTTGCTAAGAAACGAAGACATAAGGATTATTATTCACCCGGTGGTGAAATGGGAAAGAGACCAGATAGGGCTACAATAGTTTACTGTAATTTAATTCGACAGGTATATAAACATATTCCTATAATTGTTGGTGGAATTGAAGCCAGTTTACGAAGACTTGGGCACTATGATTATTGGAGTGATAAAGTAAAACGTTCCATTCTGCTTGATTCACAGGCAGATATTATCTCCTATGGTATGGGAGAACATTCTATTGTCGAAATAGCAGACGCATTAGATAGTGGTATTGCTATTGGGGATATTACTTTTATAAATGGTACCGTTTATAAAGCAAAGGATTTATCCTCTGTATATGATGCAATTACTTTACCTGCTTTTCAAGATATACTAGATAGTAAGGAAGAATTTGCGAAAAGCTTTTATATACAGTATTGTAATACGGATCCTATTTCAGGGAAACGCTTAGTAGAACAGTATAAGGAAAATGAATATATTGTGCAGAATCCACCAGCTAAACCTTTATCACAGGCTGAAATGGACAGGGTTTATTCTTTACCATTTATGCGGGATTACCATCCTATTTATGAAGAAAAAGGTGGTATTCCAGCTATTGAAGAATTAAAGTTTAGTCTGGTTCACAACCGTGGGTGCTTTGGTGGCTGTAATTTCTGCGCATTAACCTTTCATCAGGGAAGAATTATTCAGACTAGAAGTCATGAATCCATATTAGCGGAAGCAAATCAGTTAATCTGGGACAAGGATTTTAAGGGATACATTAATGATGTTGGTGGTCCAACGGCTAATTTTAGATTTAAGGCATGCGAGAAACAAGATACAAAGGGGGCATGTATTAATAAACAATGCTTATTCCCAACTCCTTGTAAAAATTTAAAAATAGATCATGAAGATTATTTATCCTTACTAAGAAAACTTAGGGAATTACCAAAGGTAAAGAAGGTATTTATTCGTTCCGGTATTCGCTTTGACTATTTAATTAATGATAGTGATGATACCTTTATCAATGAACTTTGTGAGCATCATATTAGCGGTCAGTTAAAAGTGGCTCCGGAGCATGTTAGCGATAAAGTGTTGGATTTAATGGGAAAACCGGCGAATTCTGTGTACCAGCGATTTATTACCAAGTACAAAAAGATTAACGAAAATATAGGTAAAAATCAATTTGTAGTACCTTATCTTATGTCTTCGCATCCTGGATCGTCTTTAAAAGAAGCCATTGAATTGGCTGAACATATTAGAGATATTGGATATATGCCGGAACAGGTACAGGATTTTTACCCAACACCTTCAACTATTTCTACCTGTATGTATTATACAGGATTAGATCCAAGAACCATGAAGCATGTATATGTACCCAAAACACCTCATGAAAAGGCAATGCAAAGGGCATTAATTCAGTACCGTAACCCTAAGAATTACGATTTGGTTGTAGAGGCGCTTACCTTAGCAAATCGAACCGACTTGATTGGATTCGATAAACATTGTTTAGTTAGACCCAAAAACAATGGCAGGTATGCATACGGGAATAGATTGGAAGGCAAACATGCAGAAGATAAGAAACGTGGAAATGAATTTTCTGCTAAGGGTGGCACTGGTAAAAGAGGAAAAGTAAGCAAGGCTACAGAAAAAAATTCTAGTAAGAAGTCAAGCAAGGATATTGGTAAGAATACCATTAAGAATGCAAGCAAGGGTGTTAGTAAAAATACCATTAAGAATACAAGCAAGGATGTTGGTAAGAATACCATTAAGAATGCAAGCAAGGGTGTTAGTAAGAATACCATTAAGAATGCAAGCGAGAATTCTAGCAAGAGTCCAAGCGAGAAAATTAGCAAGAGTATAAGTAATAATGTTAACAAAAGTACAAGTAATAATAAAACTAATAAAAGTAGTCGGAATATTAATGACGGAATAAATAGAAAAGTAGGAAGAACGGTTCAAAAGAACAATAAATCCAAGGCTGTAAAAAGACAATAAGAGTACAATTAAAAATAATAAATTATAAAGTGAGAGAAGCGTTGAAAATCTTCTCTCACTTTTTATTACATCTTGATACAATAAAACCACTGCTATGCGATTTTGATTCAAATTCAAGAGCTTTGTTAGCCTAATCACATGCGTTGATAAACTCTTTAAAAAGGTTCATTGAATCCCTGTTTATCTTAAATAAATGTTCCGGATGCCATTGAACACCTAAAAAGAATTTCTTGCCAGGATGGTAAACTGCTTCAATTAAGGAATCCATTGATTTTCCAGCAACTTTTAAGCTAGGTGCTACATCTTTAATTGCTTGATGATGAAAACTATTTACCTGAATATAATCTTTTGGATTAATTTTATGAAGTAAACTGTCTTCTTCTAGGATTACACTATGTGATAACACAGAGTTGCCAGAGGCTTGTGAATGACCAAGCTGTACAGAGGATACAAACTGTGCCGGAATATCCTGGTATAAGGTTCCGCCTAAAAATACATTTAAAATTTGAACTCCACGACAGATACCTAGGACAGGCTTATCGGTATCAATAATGATTGAAAATAAATCTTCCTCCATCTTATCCCGTTCAGGTACCACAACTCCACATTGTGCTATCGTCTCTTCCTGATATAGAAAAGGACTAATATCAGGTCCTCCTGTAAATAAAAATCCATCACAAACATTTGCTGCTATTTTTAATGATTCTTTGTCTGTATGTAGAGGTAACATAATTGGAATGCCTCCAGCTGCATATATAGCCTCCAGATAATTTGGACCAACCCAGACTCTGTTTTTTTCATAATCATACTGTGGAGTAAGACCGATAATAGGTTTTTTCATAGTAACCTCACTTTCTTCTAACTTTATAGTTTAACCCCTTTAGTGACATAAGGTTATATGCAAGTAGCGCAGCGGATAACGGATAAACTTGTCTGTAGTCAGGTGGGAATATCCACTTGACTATAGTGATGAAATATGTCTTAATTCGGATAGCTTTCTTGTTTTTTTTATAAACTTTAACAGATATACACATTTTACCACGATGTCTTTCTATTTACTATATGTAGCTGAAAAAAATATGTAACATCCTGCTATTACTTACTTTATTATACATCCTGTTAATTGGCATCTATTTAAAAAATATACTTTGGTTTGATAAGTATAAAATCATATTGACAAAATATATTTATACGAATATAATAAAACTAACTTAAGTAAAAGAATAAGCGCTTTAATGTAGGAGGATATTATGTTAGCCAATAAAAATTTCATGTTTTCGGATGAAATGATACGTAATCTATTTAAAGATGCCATAGGAATTCAAAAAGGAGAAGTAGTATTATTGCAGTTTTGGGGAGAAGAGGCGGACCGTGAACTCCTTCATAAGTTTAGTAACCAAGTTGCTGCACTGGGAGCTTCCCCAATGGAATACCAACATGCTAGAAGTAACTATGTTGGGTTATTTAAAAACGTAAAGGAAGGATGTTTTTCAGAAAATTATTTTAAACTTTTTGGTGCTGTAGACATTGTAATTGATATCTGTTTGTACAGACCGGTAATACCTTCAGCAGATTTTCCAAAAGAGAGCATGGAAATGTACCGTAGTTTTATGAGAAATCTGTTTCAGACATTTATACAGAAGAAAAAATTAGTTCAACTACGGGTTCCAACTATAGAGAATGCAACAGAATCCGGTTTATCATACGAAGTATATGAAAAGTTGATGATAAAAGCCTACGATATTGATTATTTAGCTTTAAAAAATAAATGTCAGGATTTTGTAAAGCCAATATCTAAAGCAGTAGAAGTTATTATAAACACGGGAAAACAGAAGAAGCTTACCATGTCAATTGAAGGACGTGACTGGGAAATAGATGCCGGAGACGGTGATCTTCCATGCGGAGAAGTCAGTATTGCACCAATTGAGAATAAAACAAATGGTGAAATATTCTTTGAGACTTTATTTTATGAAGATATTAATACGCAAGGTAAAAAGAAAATTGATAATATCACAATTACCGTAAAAGAAGGGAGAATGCTAACCTCTAATTCCGAGGAGTTTAATGAATACCTAAAATGTCTTCCTTTGAATGGAAATGTAGTATGTGAATTTGGAATAGGAATAAATGAAGGAATAAATGAATTAACCGGATATGAATTATTAGATGAGAAAATGCTTGGGACCTTTCATATTGCTATTGGTAATAATACAATGTTTGGCGGTAAAAATGATTCTCCATTACATCAGGATTTCGTAGGGACAGGAAGAGTCATCATTGGAGATATGCAGGTTTTATAAAGAAATATATATAAAATTAAATACATGAATTTAACACATCTGTAAACAGAGTATCACATCCATAAACAGATATGAAATCAATGGGGGTAAGAATGAAAACAATAGAACAAATCACAAAAGAGTATCTAGAATTTTCTGCAGAACAGGCAGATAAATGCAAAAAACAAATCCAATTGCTGGAGCAGGAAGATAAAAATGATGAAGCGAATTTGGAAAAAGTGAAATTAAACATTTATGGTATTTTTGATACTTTAATAAAAACCAGTGAAAAAAAGGCTTTGAATCAGAAAGAACTAGAGGAACAGCAAAAGGTATCCAGCTTTTGCGCAGATTTTTTAGCTACATTTGATAGGATTCCTGCAAATTGGAGAATAAATTATGAAAAAGCGAAAGAACATAATAATGTAATTGAATACGTTATTGAAGAAAATAAACTTTCTGTGTCAGAACAGTTGAAAAATCAATTTAACCTCATCTGGGAAGTCTCTTTGCTTTGACTTATAATCTAATCTAGGTATTAGGAAAAATTGGAGGCAAAAATATGAATATAGATAACGTAAAGCTATTTAAGTGCCTGGGTGATAAATCAAGATTATCTATTTTATCGAATTTGATTAACGAGCCTATGTACGTAGAATTATTGGCAGAAAGGCTGAACCTAACTCCTTCTACCGTTTCCTTCCACTTAAAGAAAATGGAAGAGGTAGGTTTAGTACATTCTAAAAAAGAGCAATATTACATGATATATGAAATTGATGAACAATTGCTTAATATGTCATTATCAGATTTTATCCATCAGGAAAATTCCGAGGAGAAAATGCAAAGAGAAAGAGAAGAAAAATACAGGAGCAAAGTGATTAGTAGTTTCTTTCAATATGGCAAATTAAAATCTATTCCGGTTCAAAGGAAAAAAGCCAGAATTGTTTATGAAGAAATTTTAAAAGCATTTGAACCAAATAGAAAATATACAGAACGGGAAGTAAATATTATCATTGCCGATTACCATGATGATTTTTGTACAATTCGAAGAGATATGATTTCTGAGAATTTACTTGAAAGAGAGGGTAATATATATTGGGTGAAGGATAATAATAGTAATGATAAAAATCCACTTCAATATTACCTCCTTTAAATATTATTTGAACAAAATTATATAGCGGTGTCATTCTGAGCCTGAAAGGCGAAGAATCTTTCTAATGTGAGATTCTTCGCCTTTCAGGCTCAGAATGACAAAATTTAAAGAGCAAAATTTAAATGACAAAATTTAAATGACAAGATTTAAATGACAAGATTTAAATGACAAGATTTAAATGACAAGATTTAAATGATAAAATATAAATAATACAAATAGTACAAAATCACCTATTACCTACTTGTCAACCTATAAACGGTTCTGATATAATAAAAAAACAGAATTCAGATATTAACCTGGAGGTTTGGAATGTTACAAAAATTTTATCCTAGTGAAATTGCAGATTCTGCATATGCAATTGATTACAAAAGTTTATACAAACAAGGATATCGTGGTTTGTTATTTGATATAGATAATACTTTAGTGGAACATGGTGCCCCTGCTAATAAGAGAGCAATTGAACTGATGAGTAAGTTAAAAGAAATCGGTTTTAAAGTTTGCTTAATATCCAATAATCAGGAAGAAAGAGTATCCAGTTTTAATAAAGATATTCAGGTACATTATGTATATGATGCCCACAAGCCTTCCAGAAAAAACTATTATAGCGCAATGAAGTTAATGGGTACAAAACCCTCCAATACGGCTTTTATAGGAGATCAGTTATTTACTGATGTATATGGAGCAAATCGTGCAGGAATAAAAAGCTATTTTGTTAAGCCAATTGGACCCAAAGAAGAAATACAAATTGTTTTAAAACGCTATTTAGAAAGAATTGTTCTTTATTTTTATAGACGCCAAAGGAGATTACATTAATCCTTTAATGAATGTGGTAAAATGCAAATTATTTTCACAGATGAATATCAAATAGCAAAGTGCAAATTAATTTTGCAAATGAATATTAAGTAGCAAAGTGCAAATTAATTTTGCAAATGAATATTAAATAGCAAAGTACAAATTAATTTCACAGATGAATATCAAATAGCAAAGTGCAAATTAATTTTGCAAATGAATATTAAATAGCAAAGTGCAAATTTATTTCGTAAGTGAATATTAAATAAGAAGAGGCAAATTAATTTCGTAAGTGAAATTAAATAAGAAGGTGCAAATTAATTTCATGAATGAATATTAAATAAGAGGAATCAAATCAATTATACAAATGAGTGTAATACCTTATACAGATTAGACACCAAAGAAATGAAGGTAAGGAAACATATATGAATAATATTATTTTAATCGGTTTTATGGGTAGTGGTAAGACCAATGTAGGAAGGCAGCTTGCAAAAAAGCTGCATTATACTTTTTGTGATACAGACCAATTAATTGAAAGGGAAAATGAGACTAGCGTACAAAATATATTTGCTGCATATGGGGAAGAATATTTTCGTAGGTTAGAGACTGCCGCAATACAAAAATTATATGGAAATATGACAAGAACCGTTCTATCTACAGGAGGTGGTTTGCCAATTACAGAAGGTAATGGTCAGCTGTTAAGACGATTAGGATATGTTATCTATCTAAAAACTTCAAAAGAAACCTTAATGAAACGATTAGAAGGAGATACCTCAAGACCATTGCTTGCTGGGGAACATGCAGAAGAAAGAATTGAAAGTCTCTTACAAGCGCGAACACCGATTTATGAAAATGTTGCACATTTTTCAGTTATAACGGATAATAAAAAGTTTCACGAAATAATAAGTGAAATAATAAATCTGTGCAATATCCCGAATTAGTATATATTGTATTAGCATTCAATTAGAAGTTGTAATATGATTAATTAGTACGATTTGGTATAATATATGCAATATATATTTCGGATAAAAGATGCAGAATTTACTGCAGAAAGGGAAGTAATGAAATTATTAGTAATTAACGGTCCTAATATTAACTTTCTGGGAATCAGAGAAAAATCAATATATGGTAAAGAAAATTTTGATTATCTTTTAAATCTACTAAAAGAAAAGGCAGAGAAAGATTCTATCATTATTGATACTTATCAAAGTAATTGCGAAGGTGAGATTATCAACCGGATTCAAGAAGCTTACTTTGATGGTACAGAAGGAATTATTATCAATCCAGGAGCATATACCCATTATAGTTACGCTATTCGTGATGCATTAGCATCCATTGAGATTCCAAAGATTGAAGTACATATCTCCAATGTGCATAAAAGGGAAGAATTTAGACATGTTTCAGTAACTGCACCAGTATGTACAGGACAGATAGTAGGTTTAGGTTTACAAGGATATTTACTGGCAATTGACGCAATTAAAAATATTCTAAAATGATTAAATCAATTAAATAATAGAATAAAATAATCAATATTAATTGATATCATAAATATAAAAGGGTTAAATTGATTAAAAGAGTTAAATTAATTGAAATGATTAAATCAATTATATCGATTAAATCATTTATATTTTTATCATATTTGTAAAGATTAATTGTAAAATATTTTATGTTAAAAGCAATATGAAAAAATAATTAAAAAGTTATACACTTTTTAACAAAATTTTTATGTTCTTATAAAAAAGTAGTTGAAAAAAATTGTCGTATAATATAAACTATAGCTTAGTGAATTTAAGGAGGAATATCAAGTATGGTATCAGCAGGCGATTTTAGAAATGGCTTAACCATTGAATTGGACAATAACGTTTATCAAGTTATAGAATTCCAACATGTAAAACCAGGTAAAGGTGCAGCTTTTGTTAGAACTAAATTAAGAAATATAAAGAATGGCGGCGTTATAGAAAAGACTTTCAGACCAACTGAAAAATGTCCACAAGCTCATATTGAACGTTTGGATATGCAGTATTTATATTCAGATAATGATTTATACTACTTTATGGATGTTAATACATTTGATCAAATAGCATTAAATGAAGATGCAGTAGGCGATGCCTTAAAGTTTGTAAAAGAGAATGAGATGGTTAAGATGCTTTCTCATAACAAACAAGTTTTTGCAATTGAACCACCATTATTTGTAGAACTTGTTATCACTGAGACAGAGCCAGGATTTAAAGGTGATACAGCAACAGGTGCTTCTAAACCAGCAGTAGTTGAGACAGGTGCAACTGTTTATGTACCTTTATTCGTAGAACAAGGCGAAAAAATCAGTATTGATACAAGAACTGGTGAATATTTAAAGAGAGTGTAATCGAAATACCAAGAAATTTATATGGCGCAATTCATGGAAAACAAAATTTTCTGTGGGTTGCGTTGTTTTTATGTACAAATTAACATAATTAGGGAAGTATCTGCCTCTGCGCCCGTAAACGTGAATAATCCCTGCTACCGTAAATGGGAGTAATCCCTGCGCCCGTAAACGTGAATAATCCCTGTACCGTAAATAGGAGTAATCCCTGCTACCGTAAATGGGAGTAACTCCTACTTCTGTAAACGGGAGTAACTTCCCCCCTTGTAAGCGTGGACAACTTCCACTTCTGTAAAATAAAAAAATTGTCATTCTGAGAGCAAATTCAGCTTGCTGAATTATGCTCGAAGAATCTCACATTAAAATAAGATTCTCAAGATTCTAATTCGGCAAAGCTGAATTTGCTCTCAGATAGTTAACGTATGAATTGATGTTGCCTTTGCATAACTAAGTTCCAGATATGGATTTGCAAAAGTAAATTCCATATCTGTGTATTAAGGGGGTAGAATTTACTTTTTCAATTGAGGACAGTTTTGCAACAGCCCCTTTGGTGATGGATTATATTGATAAATCTTACCAAGAGTATTATAATATTGGAAAAAGGTATATGATAAAAATATTTTTGGAAGGAGCCATACATGAAAATTAATCATATTGCCCTATACACAAATCAATTAGAAAAAATGAAACATTTTTACGAAACATATTTTGATGCAAAAAGTAATGAAAGATATTATAATGAAAAGAAGCAGTTTAGAAGTTATTTTCTTATCTTTGAAGAAAATATACGCTTAGAAATTATGGAGAAACCCAATGTAGAAGTAAGAGATAGCAGTAAAGAAAGCTTAGGATTTGTACATATTGCATTTTCTGTAGGAAGCAAGGAAAATGTAGAGCAACTGACAAAAAGGCTGGTAGATGCTGGGTATTCTTTATATAGTGAACCTAGAGTTACTGGAGACGGTTATTATGAAAGCTGCGTTGGTGATCCTGACGGAAATCGTATTGAAATAACCATATAAGTATTTTTAATGCAATGAGAAAATACGTCCTATTACATAAAAACAGGTTTTGGGATTGGTATGACGTTTAAATGAAATTTGAGTAACCAATTATAATAATATTTCTCATTAGTATATAAAAAAATAAATGAAATAAAATAATGTAATAATGGAAGGAGAATGTTTTATGAAACATGTAACAGAAAGATTTATCAAATATGCAAAAATAGATACCCAGTCAGTAGATGAAATGGATGCAGTACCTAGCAGTGAAAAACAAAAGAATCTGGCAAAGGTGTTAGTAGAAGAATTAAAAGAAATGGGTGCAGCTAATGTTCACATGTCTGATTATGGATATGTATATGCTACTATACCTTCTAATACTGATAAAAAGATACCTGTAATCGGCTTTATTTCCCATATGGATACTGCGCCTGCCATTAGCGGCAAAGATGTGAATCCACAAATTATAAAGAATTATAACGGAGAAGATATTGTACTAAATAAAGAATTAAAAATAACTTTGGAAACTTCTCAATATCCTGCAATCAAACAATATATGGGACAGGATTTAATCGTTACAGACGGTAATACTTTATTAGGGGCTGATGACAAAGCAGGAGTTGCTGAAATTATGACTATGGCTGAAACCTTGTTATCTAATCCAGATATTAAGCATGGAACCATTCAAATTGGTTTTACTCCAGATGAAGAAGTAGGAAGAGGCGTTGATTTCTTTGATTTAGAAGGTTTTGGTGCTGAATTTGCATATACCGTTGACGGTGGAGAACTTGGAGAAATCGAATATGAGAATTTTAATGCAGCCGGTGCCAAGTTATCCATACAAGGAACAAGTATTCACCCAGGTTCTGCAAAGGGCAGAATGATTAATGCCCTGTTATTAGCCATGGAGTTTCAAGGAATGCTTCCGATACATGACAATCCAATGTATACGGAGAAATACGAAGGATTTTATATGCTTGAAGCCCTAGAAGGCGGAGTTGATTCTGCAAAAGCATCTTATATCATTCGTGACCACGATAAAGTGAAATTCCAACAAAAGAAAGATAACTTCTTAAAAATCGTAAATTATCTTAACGATAAGTATGGAGAAGAAACCTTTAAAGCTTCTATTAAAGATTCCTATTACAATATGAAAGAAAAAGTTGAACCACATTTTCATCTGATAGAGAATGCCAAAAAGGCAATGGAAGACACAGGAGTTAAGCCAATTGTGTCACCAATACGTGGCGGTACAGATGGTGCAAGACTATCCTATATGGGATTGCCATGTCCTAATATATGTACCGGTGGTCATAACTTCCACGGAAGATACGAATATATATCTATTCAATCTATGGAGAAGGTTGTAGAAATATTGCTTAATATTATTCGTATCTATACAGAATAAACATGATATCCATACCTATTTTGAAAACATTCATTCTATTTTGAATACACTCGTATGTTTTGGATACATTCATCCTATTTTGAATACACTCATATATGTTTTGGATACATTCACCCTATTTTGAATACATTCATTCTACTTTGAATACACTCATATATGTTTTAGATACATTCACCCTATTTTGAATATATTCATTCTATTTTGAATACACTCATATATGTTTTGGATACATTCACCCTATTTTGAATACATTCATTCTACTTTGAATACACTCATATATGTTTTGGATACATTCACTCTATTTTGAATATATTCATTCTATTTTGAATACACCCATATATGTTTTGGATACATTTATCCTATTTTGAAAATATTCATACCTACTTTAGATACATTCATACCTATTTTGAATAAATTTATATCTGCTTTGAATAATTATAATATAAGTATGAATATATAACTATATTTATAAGAACGTAAAAGGGCAAAGAAATCATCTTCTTTGCCCTTTATTTGCCATTCTGAGCCTGAAAGGCGAAGAATCTCATTCCATTTTAAGACAAATAGTAACAAACATAATTTACCATATCATAAGAATGTTCCTATACAGAAAACATATGTCATTCCATACCAAACGTATCTCATTATATTTAAAATAAGTGTCATTGCAAGTAAAACAAATGTCACTGTAGGTAAAACAAAAACATTTTTAAGTGGATAAAAGTGCATTATAAAACCAATATATTTTAATAAAAACCAGTATAAAATATGAAATAAAATTACGATACATTTGAATAATTTTATAAGAAATACAGTAAAATGGCTAGTCTAGGAAACCCTATAGGTGAAATGACTAATAACTTTATAAGGAAAAGCAATATTTTACAATCTTATTTTATAACCTTATTTTACCCATTTATTAAATATTTTCATTAATAAATTGCAAAATAATTATTATCAAATATTTAGTAATTTCTAAAAATTCATTGATTTTTATTTTAAAGTGATATATTATAGACAACAACGCGAAAAAATATACATTTCAATGAAAGAAAGTTCAGATCATTTGGAATGAAAATGAATATAGATATAAAAATGAAAATATAAATTTGTAAAGTCTCTAAAAGTGATTTTATTCTAATAACAGCAATAAAACAAAACTGTAGAAAAGAGGTAGTATATGAATAGTGATGCAGTAAAAACAGGTATGCAACAAGCTCCCCACAGATCCTTATTTAACGCCTTAGGATTAACCCAAGAGGAATTACATAAGCCACTTGTTGGAATCGTAAGTTCCTATAATGAAATTGTTCCTGGTCATATGAACCTGGATAAAATCGTGGAAGCTGTGAAATTAGGAGTAGCCATGGCAGGAGGAACACCAATCGTATTCCCCGCTATTGCAGTTTGTGATGGTATTGCCATGGGTCATATTGGAATGAAATATTCCTTAGTTACGAGAGACTTAATTGCTGATTCTACAGAAGCAATGGCAATGGCACATGGATTTGATGCATTAGTTATGGTTCCAAACTGTGATAAGAATGTACCAGGACTTTTAATGGCAGCAGCAAGAATTAACATTCCTACTATATTTGTAAGTGGTGGACCAATGTTAGCCGGCCGTGTAAATGGGGAGAAAACAAGCCTATCCAGTATGTTTGAAGCAGTTGGTTCCTACAGCGCTGGAAAATTAACGGAAGAAGAAGTTGAAGAATACACTTGTAAAGTATGTCCCACAGCAGGCTCCTGCTCCGGTATGTACACGGCAAATAGTATGAATTGCTTGACAGAAGCATTAGGTATGGGCTTAAAAGGAAATGGCACTATCCCAGCAGTGTATTCCGAAAGAATCAGACTTGCAAAACATGCAGGTATGAAAGTTATGGAACTTTTTGAAAAGAATATAAGACCAAGAGACATTTTAACAAAGAAAGCTTTCCTTAATGCCTTAACTGTTGATATGGCACTTGGATGTTCTACCAACAGTATGCTTCATTTACCAGCAATTGCACACGAAGCAGAAGTTGATTTAAACGTAGATATTGCAAATGAAATCAGTGCTAAAACTCCAAATCTTTGTCATCTGGCACCAGCGGGACACGCATATATGGAAGACTTAAATGAAGCCGGCGGTGTATACGCTGTTATGAACGAATTAAATAAGAAGAATTTATTATTTACTGACTTAATTACAGTTACAGGTAAAACAGTAGGGGAGAACATAGCAGGATGTATGAATCGTAACACAGATATTATACGGTCAATTGATAACCCTTATAGCCAGATAGGCGGTATTGCAGTATTAAAAGGAAATCTTGCTCCGGACTCCGGTGTAGTAAAACGTTCTGCAGTGGCTCCTGAGATGATGAAACATGAAGGACCTGCCAGGGTATTTGACTGTGAGGAAGATGCAATAGAAGCCATCAAAGGTGGCAAGATTGTTCCTGGAGATGTAGTGGTTATTCGATATGAAGGTCCAAAAGGTGGTCCTGGTATGAGAGAAATGTTAAATCCTACTTCAGCTATTATTGGTATGGGATTAGGTTCCTCTGTAGCATTAATTACCGATGGACGTTTCTCTGGCGCCTCCCGTGGAGCTGCTATCGGTCATGTATCTCCGGAAGCAGCAGTAGGTGGTCCAATTGCCTTAGTAGAAGAAGGTGATATCATTCAAATTGATATTAATGCCAATTCTCTAAATATGAAAGTCTCCAAAGAAGAATTAGAAGCCCGTAGAGAAAAATGGCAGCCAAGAGAACCAAAGGTAAGAACGGGTTACTTAGCTCGTTACGCCGCTATGGTTACCTCAGGCAACCGAGGAGCTGTATTAGAAATCCCTACAGCTTCTACTAAGTAAAAGAAGGATAAGACATAGACTTCTGTCGTATTACAAGCAGTATTTACAGCTTCTACAATGTAGAAGCAGGATAAGACATAGACTTTTGTCGTATTACAAGCAGTATTTACAGCTTCTGCAAGTAGAAGCTGTAGAAATTTCATAGATTTATAATAAATGAAGGAGGTAGGTGTAGAATGCAGTTAACAGGTTCACAAATATTAGTAGAATGTTTAAAAGAGCAGGGTGTTGATACTATATTTGGGTATCCAGGTGGTTCTGTTTTAAATATATATGATGAATTATACAGACATCAAAGTGAAATCAGACATATACTAACTTCCCATGAGCAAGGTGCTGCTCATGCTGCAGACGGATATGCCCGCTCTACCGGTAAAGTTGGCGTATGTTTAGCTACCAGCGGACCAGGTGCTACCAATTTAGTTACCGGCATAGCAACTGCATACATGGATTCTGTTCCTATGGTTGCTATAACAGGTAATGTTTCTGTTAATTTATTAGGAAAAGATAGTTTTCAGGAAGTAGATATCGCCGGTATCACTATGCCTATTACAAAACATAATTTTATTGTAAAAGACGTTAATAAACTTGCTGACACCATTCGAAGAGCTTTCCAAATTGCCCAGACCGGAAGGCCAGGTCCGGTCTTGGTTGACATTGCCAAAGATGTAACTGCTAATAAAACCGAATATATAAAAGCAGAGATTGAAAAAGTTAAGAAAAAAACGGACACTATATTAGAAGAAGATATCAATGCCGGCTTAGATATGATTCGAAAATCAAAGAAACCTGTTATTTTTATAGGTGGTGGAGCTGTTATTTCCGATGCAGATGATGAAGTTAGAGAATTTGTATCAAAAGTTCATGCCCCAGTTACAGATACCCTGATGGGTAAAGGTGCATTTAATGGAGAAGACCCTTTATATACAGGCATGTTAGGCATGCATGGAACGAAAACAGCCAATTTAAGCGTAACCAAATGTGATTTATTAATCACCATAGGTGCTAGATACAGTGATAGGGTAACTGGAAATACCTCAAAGTTTGCAAAGCATGCTAAAATACTTCAAATCGATGTAGATCCTGCAGAAATTAATAAAAATGTGTGTATACATCAAAGCATTATCGGTGATGTAGGAGAAGTATTGAAAAGACTAAATGCCAAGTTGGAACAGCAAAATCATAAACCATGGGTGGATCAAGTTTTAGAAATGAAAGAACAATTCCCATTAAAATATAATCCTGAAATATTAACCGGACCTTATATTCTGGAAAAGATTTATGAACTGACTAAAGGTGATGCCATTATTACAACTGAAGTAGGACAGCATCAGATGTGGGCAGCACAATTTATAAAGTACAAGAAATCAAGAAGCTTTATCACTTCCGGTGGTCTTGGAACCATGGGATACGGATTGGGAGCCTGCATTGGTGCTAAAGTTGGAAACCCAGGTAAGACTGTTATTAATATAGCAGGAGATGGTTGCTTTAGAATGAATATGAATGAGATTGCAACTGCAACTCGTTATAATATACCAATTATTGAAATCATATTTAATAATCACGTATTGGGAATGGTAAGGCAATGGCAATCCCTATTCTATGGTAAAAGATATTCACAGACTATATTAAATGACAAAGTAGATTTTGTAAAACTGGCAGAAGCTATGGGAGCGAAAGCTTATCATATTACCCAAAAAGAAGAAGTAGAGGATGTTTTAAAAGAAGCCATATCTTTAAATGCTCCTGTAGTGATTGAATGTCAAATAGAAAGTGATGATAAAGTTTGGCCAATGGTTGCACCTGGAGCTCCACTCGAAGAAGTCTTTACCGAAGAAGATATGATAGACAAAAATGAAATATAACGTTTTTCATTACTATAAAAGCATGTCATTCTGAGCGCAGCGAAGAATCTCGCTTTAAACTGAGATTCTTCGAGCTGAAGCTCTCAGAATGACAAACAATCCATTCGAAGCTCACAGAATGACACTTAATCCATTCGAAGCTCACAGAATGACACTCAAATCCATTTGAAGCTCACAGAATGACAAACAATCCATTTGAAACTCTCAAAATGGAAAATAATATATTTGACACTCTAATCATATATAACATTTAAATAAGAAATAATATATTGACTAAAATTTAACCAAGTTCTATAATGTGTTAAAGCATTCAAGCGTTAATTAATTAACTAAATAAAATTATTATTTATATAAAAGGAGGATATTCCAATGGGAAGAGTTTATAATTTTTCAGCAGGTCCTGCAGTATTACCTGAGGAAGTATTAAAAGAAGCAGCGGAGGAAATGCTTGATTACAGAGGTACTGGTATGTCCGTTATGGAGATGAGCCATAGATCAAAAGCATTTGAAACAATTATTGAAGAAGCGGAGCAAGATATAAGAGATTTAATGAATATACCTGACAATTATAAGGTGTTATTTTTACAAGGCGGCGCTTCACAACAATTTGCTATGATTCCTATGAACTTAATGAAGAATAAGGTAGCAGATTATATCATAACTGGTCAATGGGCAAAGAAAGCTTATGAGGAAGCCAAAAAATATGGTAAAGTAAATGCAATTGCTTCTTCAGCAGACAAAACTTTCTCCTATATTCCAGATTGTTCAGACTTACCCATTAGCGAAGATGCTGATTATGTATACATTTGTGAAAACAACACTATATATGGAACCAAATATAAAACCTTACCTAACACAAAGGGTAAAGTACTTGTGTCAGATGTATCCTCATGTTTCTTATCGGAACCAGTTGATGTAACAAAGTATGGTATTATCTATGGCGGAGTTCAGAAAAATGTAGGTCCTGCCGGAGTCGTAATCGTAATTATTCGGGAAGATTTAATTACAGAAGATACCTTACCTGGAACACCAACTATGTTAAAGTACAAAATTCATGCTGATAATAAATCTTTATATAATACACCTCCTGCATATGGAATCTATATATGCGGTAAAGTGTTTAAATGGCTTAAGAAAAAAGGCGGTTTAGCAGCAATGAAGGAATTTAACGAAAGGAAAGCTGCCATTCTTTATGATTACTTAGACCAAAGTAAATTATTTAAGGGAACTGTAAGAAAAGAAGACCGTTCCTTAATGAATGTACCTTTTGTTACTGGCAATGAAGAGTTAGATGCTAAATTCGTTAAAGAAGCAAAAGCTGCAGGATTTGAGAACTTGAAAGGACACAGAACTGTTGGCGGTATGCGTGCAAGTATTTACAATGCTATGCCAATGGAAGGTGTTGAAAAATTAGTAGAATTTATGAAGAAGTTCGAAGCAGAGAATCTTAAATAATGTAGCCGAAGATAGTCGGTTGATATGTAGAAGGAAGAAATCCAAAATGAAATCCATTGGAATTTCATTTTGAACTTCTTCACCTATTATTTGGGATGTCGCTTTGCGACATCATTGTCTGGAAGTGTGAAATAAAAAGTATTTTACACCCTGATATTAAAAGGCGTTAAAGAGCCAGAATCGAGGTTATTATGATAAATTATAAATGCTTAAATCCAATTGCTGCTGTAGGCTTGGATTTATTCACGGATGATTATAAACAAGTAGACTCTATAGAAGAAGCAGAAGCTGTTCTCGTTAGAAGTGCCTCCATGCATGAAATGGATTTTCCTTCCAAACTGAAAGCTATTGCCAGAGCAGGAGCTGGAGTTAACAATATTCCTCTTGACAAATGTGCAGAAGAAGGAATCGTTGTATTTAATACTCCTGGTGCAAATGCAAATGGTGTAAAGGAATTAGTAGTAGCCGGTTTAATGTTAGCTTCTCGTAATATAGTAGGCGGCATTAACTGGGTTAGATCCGTTAAAGATGATCCGGATGTAGCTAAATTAGTGGAGAAAGGAAAATCAAAATTTGCAGGAAAAGAGATTCTAGGAAAGAAACTGGGAGTTATCGGACTTGGTGCCATCGGTGTAGTAGTTGCCAATGCAGCAAATCGATTAGGTATGGAGGTATATGGATGCGACCCTTATCTTTCACTGGAACATGCATGGAATCTATCCAGAGATATTAAGTATGTAAAGACAAAGGAAGAAATCTATCAAACTTGCGATTATATCACCGTTCACGTACCTTTATTACCAGATACCAAAGAAATGATTAATAAAGATACAATTGCCATGATGAAAGATGGAGTTGTTATCTTAAACTTTGCCAGAGATTTATTGGTAAATGATCATGACATGGAAGCTGCTCTTAAGAGCGGTAAAGTAGCAAGTTATGTAACAGACTTTCCTAATGCAAAAACTGCAGGAATGGAAGGCGTCATAGCAATACCCCACTTAGGTGCATCTACAGAAGAATCCGAAGATAACTGTGCTATTATGGCTGTGAAACAATTAAAAGATTATATGGAAACAGGTACCATTAAGAATTCTGTAAATTATCCTAATTGTGATGCCGGTGCATTACTATCTGGAAAACGTATTACCATAAACCATAAAAACATACCTAATATGTTAACACAGTTTACTGGTGTATTATCTTCTGAAAATATTAATATTTCTAACCTAATCAATAAGAGCAAAGGTGATTATGCATATACTGTAATTGATATAGAAGGAGAGTTATCTGCTGCTATTGAAGGAAAAATCAATAAAATTAATGGCGTTCTAAAGGTTAGAGTATTATAAAGTCAGCTTGTTATAAAGGCTTATTATAAAAAATGCATACTTTAAAAATGCATACTTTAAAAAGATGTCATTCTGAGCCGCAGGCGAAGAATCTCGATATATACAGAGGGGATAGAGATTCTTCGCCTGCGGCTCAGAATGACATTCTTTTTTTATAATAAGAAATTTTTATAATAAGCAAATTTTTATAATAAGCAAATTTTAATAATAAGCGAATTTTTAATAATAAGCTAAATTTGCTCTCAGAATTATCGCGCTTAACAGTACCATTATGAACGAAAGGGATTCTTCACGAATTCAACTTCGTTGAATTTTTGCTCAGAATGACATGCTTTCATAGCAATGACAGTTTGGTGTGCTCCCCCATTTAGGACTTCTTATATTTCGTTGTCCTATATAGGGGCAGCATATCAGTTTTGCAATAGCCCCTTTTTGTTTAGATTATAGTTTAATCACTAAAATTTGAACTTTTCAATATATTTTAGATATAATAAGTTAAAATAATGAAAGTAAGGAGTACATACCATGGCAAATATTAAACCTTTTCAATGTATCAGACCCAATGAAATAGTTGCTGGCAGGGTAGCGGCTTTACCTTATGATGTATATAATCGTGCAGAGGCTAAAGCAGAAGTAAAGAGGGAGCCTCAATCATTTCTAAAGATTGACAGGGCAGAAACCCAGTTTGATGATAGTGTAGATATGTATGACGACAGGGTATACCAGAAAGCAAAAGATTTGTTAGAGGAAAACATTGCTAATGGTATTTTTATAGAAGATACACAAGAATGTTACTTTATATATGAATTAATTATGAATGGAAGATCCCAAACCGGCCTTGTAGCATGTGCTTCCATAGATGATTACTTAAATCAGGTTATTAAAAAACATGAGAAAACAAGAGAAGATAAAGAGTTAGATCGAATTCGCCACGTAGATGCCTGCAGTGCACAGACCGGTCCTATTTTCTTAGCTTATCGTTCCAATAGTAAGATAAACACTGTGGTTGATGAAGTGAAAAAATCAAAGTCTTTATATTCCTTTACAGCGATAGATGGGATTACTCATAATGTGTGGAGAATAAGTGATTTAGACAAGATTAGTATCATTCAAAAAGAATTTGCTTACATAGGAAGTATATATATTGCTGATGGGCACCATAGAGCTGCATCTGCTGTAAAGGTAGGTTTAAAAAGAAGGGAAGCTCACAAAGGGTATGATGGTACAGAAGAATTTAATTACTTTTTATCTGTATTATTTCCAGAAGATCAGTTAATGATTTTACCTTATAACCGTGTTGTGAAAGATTTAAATGGACTTACTCACGAGAAATTTATGCAGAAGGTATCTGAAAATTTCACCATAGAGAATCTTGGTAATGAAGCCTGCAATCCAGAGAGTAAAGGTTGCTTTGGAATGTATCTTAAGGATAAGTGGTATAAGTTAACAATCAAAGAAGAGATAGCTCATAGTAATGATCCCGTTGAAGCTCTGGATGTTTCTATGTTACAAAACTATTTATTATCCCCTATTTTAGGAATAGGAGATCCGAGAACGGATAAAAGAATCGACTTTATCGGAGGAATTCGCGGGTTAAAAGAGTTGGAGAAAAGAGTAAGGGAAGACATGAAAGTTGCATTCTCTATGTATCCTACTGGAATTGATGAATTATTTGCAGTATCAGATGCAGGAAAACTAATGCCGCCAAAATCCACCTGGTTTGAACCTAAATTAAGAAGTGGGATATTTATACATAGGATATAGGATATAGGATATAGGATATAAGATATAGGATTTAGAATATAAGATATTAGATGCAAGATATAAGATACAAGATATAAGATATAAGATATTAGATGTAAGATACAAGATATAAAGTATAAGATATAAAGTATAAGATATAAAGTATAAGATATAAGGTATAAGATATAAGGTATAAGAGTAAAGAGTACATTCAAAAAGACTTTTTATTGTATGTCATTCTGAGCCCAAAGGGCGAAGAATCTAAAAACTTAGGTTTCTGAGATTCTAAATTGGCTATCTTTATTTTTTTGCAGATGAAGAATCTAAAAACTTAGGTTTCTGAGATTCTTCGCCCTTGGCTCAGAATGACAAATAAGACAAAGTGTTTCCCTCTTCAAATCCATTATATTCCGTTTCTCTTCCGGCTCAGAATGACAAACAGGCAAAGTGTCTCCACCTTAAATCCATTACTTTCTGTTTCCCTTCCGGCTCAGAATAACCTAACAAGGCAAAGTATCCCACTGTAATAAATTTTTATAATATATTTTTCCTATTTAGTAAGATTTATGGAACCATACCATAACTTACATCGTCTAATGTATATCAAAAGAATAATATAAGAGAAATAGAATTATAAAAATTTTAAGGAGGAAATAAAATGATAAAGAAAAAAATATTACCTTTGACTTTAATTGGTTGTATGTTATTCTCCGGTTTACCAATTAATGCAGCAGAAGTATCAGCAGCGGGAGGAGCAAAAGCCAGTGAAAATGTTGTAACAGAGCCAACGGATAAAGGACTGGAATCCATTATTCAGGCTGTTAAAGCAAAGCTTTCCATTCCAAGTGAAATGACTAAATTTGATTATTATTATAATAGTCAAAATGCTTATTCTAAAGCTTACTGGTATTTAACCTGGAATAATGAAGACTATTCCAAAAGTATTAGTGTTACTGTAGATCAAGATGAAAATATTATAAGTTGTAACTCTTATGAGAATAGAAATGGAATGTTTACACCTAAGTATCTAAAATCAGAATTACAAGGGACAGCATTGGATTTTATTAAGAAAATTAACCCTTCCATTGCAGATAAAATAGAATTTGTGAAGGCTGAATCTTATGGAAGTTATTCCGGTCAATACACCTATACTTTTAGACGTGTAGAAAATAAAATTCCTATGCCAGATAATACAGTTACAGTAGGTGTAAATTACGAAACAGGTAAGGTAACTTCTTATGATTTAAATTGGTTATTTGATGTAAAGGTTCCATCTGCTGATGTAAAAATTACCGAAAAAGAAGCTTCCGAGAAATTGGGTAAAAAGGTATCCATGAAATTATCTTATCAAAATGCATATGAAGCAGATGATAATGGTAATACAACCATTAGGGCTTTCCTGGTATATTCACCTGATTTATCCTATTCTTCTGTAGATGCAAAAACCGGTGAAGTTTATACAACTCAGAATGAATGGGTGAATAAGAATGAGAAAGCAAAAAATGAAGCAGCTGCAGATGCAGCAGGAGATTCAAAACTTTCCAATGAAGAAATTAAAAAGATTCAGGATTTAAAGGGAATTATCAGTAAAGACAAAGCGATTAAAACGGTAACCGGCAATTCTAGTTTATTATTAGATAAAAATTTAAAGTCTATAACTGCACGATTATACAAGTATAGAGATTATCACTATACAACAAGGAATAAAGATACAGAAGAAAGATATGTATGGAATATATATTTTTCCGATCCTAGGGAAGTAGATAATGAAAAAGGCAAAGATGTTTATCGTGCCTATGCGAGCGCAACAGTAGATGCAAAAACAGGTAAACTAATATCTTTCAATTCTAGTGTGAAAGATTCTTACTATTATGGATTAGAAGGAAAGGCAATACCTAAAATTAAATACAGCAAAAAGCAAGGGCAGACTATTTTAGAAAGTTTTCTAAAAACCCAAGTTCCAAGCTTATACAAGAACACAGCGTTAACTAATAATGATGGTTCTTATATAATTGGTTATAAAGGTGGGAAGGAAATCTACGGTGGATATTATTACAATTATGAAAGAACTCATGAAAAAATAAGTTATCCATACAATGGAATATATGGCGCTGTAGATGGTGTAACCGGTAAAATATACAACTTCTCTTACAACTGGGATGAAAATGTTGAATTTGAATCACCAAATAATATTATATCTGCCAAGAAAGCATATGAATACTATGTTTCCAATGATGCTTTGGGTTTAATATATGAAATTAACAATATTCATAGTAATAATGATAAAGCTAAAATTCAAGAAAATCCTAACTCTTATTCAGTAAAAAGTGAAATTAGATTAGTATACAGAAATGATTTATCTCCAGCTTACATTTCACCATTTACAGGTAAACAGATAGACAATGAAGGAAAAGAGTATGTTGAAAGTGCTGGTAAATATTCCTACAGCGATATTAAGGGACATAAGTCAGAAAAAAATATTCTTCTGCTAGCTGAATTAGGGGTTGGATTTGATGGTGGCAAATTCTACCCGGACCAAGCAATTACCAATAAGGAATTAAACGAATTCTTTACTAAATTAAACTACTATTATGATAAACAATATGAATTGAAAAATAATTCTTCTAATATTACACGTATAGAAACTGCAAAATTCATAGTTCAGGTATTAGGTTATGACAAAGTGGCACAGTTAAAAGGTATTTATAATACCACCTTTGCAGATCAAAACCAATTATCAGAATCTAATGCAGGATATGCAGCAATTGCATGTGGTTTCGGTCTTATCACAACCAATGATAGGAATGAATTTAGACCAAATGAAAATTTAACACGTGGGGAAGCTGCAGATATGATGTTAACATTACTTTCTGCAAAATAAACGATTTGGTGATTTGGTGCCAGGCACCAAACTGAAGCCGTTGCAAAACTGTCGTTGTAAGGGGCTGTCGTAATTTGGTGCCAGGCACCAAATTAATACTGTTGCAAAACTGTCATTCTGAGCCTAATTTAGCTTTGCTAAATTGGGCGAAGAATCTCATTTCAAGGCGAGATTCTTCGAGCTAAAGCTCTCAGAATGACATTTTAATTTGAGATTCTTCTAGCATAATTAAGCAAGCTGAATTTGCTCTCAGAATGACAGCTTTTATTTTGCAACAGCCCTCTTTTAGGTGCCAGGCACCATCTGGCACCACCAACTTAACTAACCTAATCAACTTAACCAACCTACCCCATAACCAGCCTAACTAATTTAACTTTCACCTTTCTTATATTTGTACTTTTTCTTCTTTGATTTTTATGATAAAATAGTAATAAGAATAAATCGCAGCTTATGAAGAGCAAAAGGAGAAATGTAATGAACAATTTATTTAACATGGATAATGGGGTCTTTAACTTCTTGGGAAAGATGTGGGATATAATTTTTATTAGTATTATATGGGCATTGTTATGTATTCCTATTGTAACCATAGGTCCTGCCACTACGGCACTATATTATGCAGTGGTAAAAGTAATCAGAAGAGAAAGGGGATATTTATTACGTGAATATTTTCATTCTTTTAAAACCAACTTTTTTAGTGGTTTGATACTTGGTATTATTTTGATGGCGGTATATTTTATATTATATATAGATTTTAATTTTGCAAAAACCATAGAAAATCCTAATACAAAATTTGTTTTTTTAGCTATCTTCACTGCTTTTACATTTATTATATTATGTGGAACCGTTTATGTATTTCCGATTTTATCAAGATTTACAATGGGAAAGCTGCAAATTCTAAAAACATCTCTACTGATATCTGTTAGGCATTTGCCAACAACTATTCTTATGCTGGTTATTGTTGGACTTTTTGCTTTTGTAGTATGGATAATTCCTATATTTATATTTATTTTGTCTGGAACTTGTATTCTATTATGTTCCTTACCACTGGAAAAGGTATTAAAGAAATATATTCCTAAGGCAGAAGACGGGGATGAAACTAAGGTAGACGCCTGGTATTTAGAATAAGAAAGTATAGGAAAAGCTAATTGATTCACTGTTACAATTTAACTTAAGCAAATACATAAGATATATTTAAATCTATGTTCATATTCTGTAATTAAAATAACAGGAGGATTCCTATGGAAACACTTTACAAATTATTGGATTGGGATGGGATGAAAGCAATAATTCATTCAGAACATGATAATCCACATAGTATTCTGGGAGCACATGAAACAAAATATGGAGTTTTGATTCAAGTATATATTCCCACTGCAAAAGAGATATCTGTTAAATTAACCAATAGCCAAAAAACGTATAAGATGGAGAAAGTCAGACTCTCTAATAAGGAGGAAAATATTGAACTTTTTGAGGAAGAGGGCTATTTTGCTGTTTTGCTGCCTATAAAAAAAGCAGAACCCTATACTTATCTCATAACTTACGATAATAACACAAAGGAAGAAATATTTGACCCCTATTCTTTTGAACCGGTTTTAGATGGGTTAGATATCAATCGCTTTTCCAATGGAATTCACTATGATATTTATGAAAAGCTTGGTGCCCATCTTATGGAAATCAACGGAATCCATGGGGTTTTATTTGCTGTTTGGGCACCTAATGCCATAAGAGTAAGTGTGGTAGGCGACTTTAATAACTGGGATGGAAGAAGACACCCAATGAGGCGTTTAGGGGATTCGGGAATCTTTGAATTATTTATACCGGGAATACAAGCTGGTGAACTATACAAATATGAGTTAAAAATTAGGGGAGGTCTTACCATTCTAAAGGCAGACCCTTATGCCAATGGAGCAGAGCTTCGTCCTAATACAGCTTCCATTGTTTGTAATATTAATAACTATAAATGGAAGGATGAAAAATGGTTAAAGGAAAGAGCAAAGTATGATTTTAAAAAAGAACCGATATCCATATATGAAGTACATCTAGGTTCGTGGATGAAACCAAATGCACAAGAGGGTAAAGATTTTTATAATTACAGGGAGATAGCACCTAAATTAGCCAACTATATAAAAGATATGGGTTATACTCATGTGGAATTACTGCCTATTATGGAGCATCCTTTTGATGGCTCCTGGGGGTATCAGGTTACCGGCTATTATGCACCTACTGCAAGATATGGTACGCCACATGATTTTATGTATTTTATGGATTATATGCACCAAAAGGGCATAGGTGTTATACTTGACTGGGTGCCTGCTCATTTTCCAAAAGACGCTTTTGGACTAGCTAATTTTGATGGAACCTGCCTATATGAACATTTAGATCCAAGACAAGGTACCCATCCCCATTGGGGAACTTTAATATATAATTACGGAAGACCTCAGGTTTCCAATTTTCTGATTGCCAATGCACTATTCTGGATAGAAAAATATCATGCAGATGGCATCCGTATGGATGCAGTTGCGTCCATGCTCTATCTGGATTATGGTAAGAAAGAGGGAGAATGGATTCCTAATATGTATGGCGGCAATGAGAACTTAGAGGCAGTAGAATTATTAAAGCATCTAAATTCTATCTTTAAAAAACGAAAAGATGGAGCCATATTCATTGCAGAAGAGTCCACTGCCTGGCCGAAAGTTACAGGTGAGGTGGAGGATGGTGGTCTTGGATTCGATTTAAAATGGAATATGGGATGGATGAATGATTTCCTTAATTATATGAAATGTGATCCACTATTTCGTAAAGGCAGACATGGGGAACTTACTTTTAGTATGATTTATGCATACAGCGAGAACTTTATATTAGTATTTTCCCATGATGAAGTAGTCCACGGTAAGGGTTCCATGATTAATAAAATGCCGGGTGATGTAGAACAGAAGTTTGAAAACTTACGTGTGGCATATGGTTTTATGATGACCCATCCAGGTAAGAAATTACTATTTATGGGACAAGATTTTGCCCAGTGGAATGAGTGGAATGAAAACAAGGAGCTGGACTGGAACCTTCTAAATGAAGAGAGTAACAAAAAGCTAAATGATTATGTGAAAGACCTTAATAAACTATATGCTAAATATCCTGCTTTGTATCAGATGGATTTTGAAGCAGATGGCTTTGAGTGGATTAGTAGTATGGATGCAGATCACAGTATTATAGTATTTGCCAGAAAAACGGAAATAGTGGAGGATACCTTATTAATCCTTTGCAATTTTACACCTGTAGTATATAAGAACTTTCCAATAGGTGTACCTTTTGCCGGAAAATACAAAGAGATATTTAACAGTGATAAAGAAATCTATGGAGGGCATGGAAATGTTAATCCAAGGTTAAAGACTTCTAAGAAAAAAGAAGCAGACGGAAGGGAGAATTCTATTAGTGTAACTGTTCCTCCCCTTGGAATATCCATATATTCCTGCACACCAATAGATATACAAAAAAAAGAGGAAGAAACTCTTAAAATTGCAATGCATAAGAATAAATGATATTTATCGGGAAAATTAATAAGGGGTAGATATGCTGATGTAAGAAAGGATTTGTTTTATGATAAAATATTTACTTCTATTGGAGGCTGGATTAACAAAAGAACCCTTCCTAAATTTTGAAAAGATTTTTAGGGATATGTCGGAAAGCGGTTTGGCATTCCTAAAAAGATTAATACTTGTTATCCTAATCTTTTTTATCGGGAAAAAGCTAATTAAGTATATAATCAGCATTATGGAAAAATTCTTTAACCGGTCTAAAATTGAAATTAGTGTTTCGGGATTTTTACTTGCGCTGACGAAAGCTATTTTATACATTCTTTTATTTGCACAGAATATAATCTTTTTATTTGGTATAGAAAACGGTACGATTGTTGCAATTATCGGCTCTGCAGGATTGAGTATCAGTTTGGCTTTACAAGGCGGACTATCTAACTTTGCAGGGGGAGTGTTAATATTAATTTTAAAACCTTTTCGTGTAGGAGATTATATAATTACTACTGGAAATGTTGGAAATATGAACAATGAAGGAACAGTAGTTGCCATAGACATCTTTTATACCAAACTTCTTACTATAGATAATAAACTGTTAGTTATGCCAAATGGTGCCCTTTCTAATTCTAACATTATTAATGCATCTAATGAGACTACAAGGCGGTTGGAACTGACAGTTTCTATCGAATATACAGAGAATATCCAAAAAGTAAAAGAAGTTCTTATGAATATTCTTAATCAGAATGAGAAGGTAATAAAAGATAAGGATATTAATGTATTTGTGAATTCTTTAGATGTAAATTCCATCAGTATGGGAATCCGGGTATGGGTAATGAATGATGATTATGTAAAATTAAAATGGGAACTGCTTGAACAGATTAAAACTGAGTTTGATAAAAATCAGATTACCATACCTTTTAATCAATTAGAAATTACCATGCGTAAGTAAAATCACTTATAAACAACTACTTAAAAAAATAAATAATAGGACATGAAAGGAATTAAATTGAAATGGCAGGAAAATTAACAGAGATATTTGGTATTGACGTTTTCAATGACGCAACTATGGTTGAACGTCTACCTAAGAAGACATATATTGCCTTAAAGAAAACAATTGAAAATGGTGAAGATTTAGACCCGGCAGTTGCAGAAGTAGTTGCCAATGCAATGAAAGACTGGGCTATTGAAAGAGGCGCGACTCACTATACCCATTGGTTTCAACCTATGACAGGAATTACTGCCGAAAAACATGATTCCTTTATTAGTCCAACGGTAGATGGCAAGGTAATTATGGAGTTTTCCGGTAAAGAATTAATTAAAGGTGAACCGGATGCATCCTCCTTCCCTTCAGGAGGACTTAGAGCAACTTTTGAAGCAAGAGGTTATACCGCCTGGGATTGTACCTCTCCGGCTTTCCTTAGGGAAGATGCTTCCGGAGTCACACTTTGTATCCCAACTGCTTTTTGCTCATATACAGGTGAAGCACTGGATAAGAAAACACCATTACTTCGTTCTATGGAAGCACTAAGCATTCAGGCTGTACGTATTCTTAAATTATTTGGTCACAGTGATGTAACCTATGTATCATGTTCTGTAGGTCCGGAACAGGAATATTTTTTAATTGATAAAGAAAAATACTTAAAAAGGGAAGATTTAATCTTTACAGGAAGAACTTTATTTGGCGCAATGCCACCAAAAGGACAGGAATTAGACGACCATTATTTTGGAATTCTAAGAGAAAGAGTTGCTTCATTTATGAAGGAATTAAATGAAGAATTATGGAAACTGGGAGTTCTGGCAAAAACACAACATAATGAAGCCGCCCCTGCACAACACGAGTTAGCACCTATCTATACAACTGCCAATATATCGACAGACCACAACCAGTTAACCATGGAATTAATGAAAAGAATAGCAAACCATCATGGTTTAACCTGTCTTCTACATGAAAAACCATTTGCAGGTGTAAATGGCTCTGGAAAACATGATAACTGGTCTATGGTAACCAATACAGGCAAAAATCTTCTGGATCCAGGGAAAACCCCACATGAGAATGTACAATTTCTATTATTCTTATCCGCAGTATTAAAAGCTGTTGATGAACATTCAGATTTACTGCGTCAGTCAGCCTCCAATCCTGGAAATGACCATAGATTGGGAGCAGCGGAAGCTCCACCAGCAATTATATCTGTATTCCTAGGTGATCAGTTAGCAGATGTTTTAAAACAATTAATTGAAACAGGTGAAGCTACCAGAAGTAAGCAAGGGGGAAGAATAAGTGTAGGTTCCCATGCAATACCATATATCAGAAAGGATGCAACGGATAGAAACCGTACATCACCGTTCGCATTTACCGGTAATAAATTTGAATTTAGAATGGTTGGTTCTTCTATGTCAATTGCAGGTCCCAATACGGTATTAAATACAATAGTTGCAGATGTTTTATGTGGAATGGCAGATGAATTAGAGAAAGCAGATAACTTTGATTTGGCTGTTCACGACTTAATTAAGAAAACAGTAACGGAGCATCAAAGAATCGTCTTTAATGGTAACGGCTATTCGGAAGAATGGGTAGAGGAAGCAAAAAGAAGAGGTTTACCAAACATTAGATCCATGGTTGAAGGAGTGGAGGCTTTAACTACAGAAAAGTCTATACAATTATTTGAAAAACACCATGTATTTTCTGAAGCAGAACTTCATTCGCGTGTTGAAATTGAATACGAAACTTATTCAAAAGCAATTAATATTGAAGCAAAGACTATGATTCAAATGGCAAATACGAAATTCATACCTGCAGTGATTCATTATACAACAAAATTGGCAGAATCTATATTATCCGTTAAAAGTGCATGTCCACAAGCAGATGTAAGCGTTCAGGAGGATTTATTAAATCAAACATCTTCTTTATTGGTAAAAGCAAAACAAGCTGTGAATAAAATTACATCTTATGTAGAAGAAGCAGCATCGAAAGAAGGTAAAGATCAGGCGTTCTACTTTAGAGAAGTAGTATTTCCTGCCATGTCAGAGTTAAGAGAACCTATTGATGAATTAGAATTAATCGTAGACAAAGAAATGTGGCCAGTTCCAACTTATGGTGACTTATTATTTGAAATATAGTGAAAAAATAAATATACAAAAATGATTTGTGTATCAAAACTTTTATATTAATTAAATTATGAATAGTATATATATGCAACACTATTCATTCAATAAACTATATTTGAGTTTTGACACGCAAATCAAAATTAAAGTAATTGGAAATATATACGATATATATATAAGGAGAAGTTATGCGAAATATAAAATTGGTCATAGAATATGATGGTTCCAGGTATGATGGTTGGCAAAAGCAACCGGGTAACCCTAAAAGTGTTACCATTCAGGATAAAATTGAAAGTGTATTAAGCAAAATGGAAAATGAACAGATTCAGTTAATAGGTGCTGCAAGAACCGAAGCAGGTGTACATGCCTATAACCAGATTGCAAACTTTACTTCCAATACAGATATGAAATTATACGAGATAAAACATTATCTCAATCGTTTTTTACCAAGAGATATTGCGGTTCTTGAGGTAGCGGAAGTTCCTGAAAGATTTCACAGCAGTTTTAACGCAAAGGCTTTTCAATATGAATATAAAATCTCCATGGGAGAGGTTCCTTCTGTATTCGAACGTAAATATAATTATTATAGTTTTCATAAACTGGATTCCTTAAAAATGAGACAAGCTGCTAAGTATTTTATCGGGAAACATGATTTAAAAGCATTTTCCGATAATAAAAGAATGAAGAAATCTACCGAAAGAACGATTCATAAGCTAGATATTTATTCTGATATAAATGAAATTGTTGTTACTATAGAAGCAGATGATTTTTGGCCTAATATGGCAAGGATTATAGTAGGAACATTAATGGAAGTTGGAGAAGGCAATATGGAACCTGATTATATAAAAGAAGTTATTGAGTCAAAGGATCGTGAAAAAGCTGGTCCTACAGCAGAAGCAAGAGGGCTATTCCTACAAGAAGTTATATATCATTAATGGAAGTTATACATCATTAATGGAAATTATATATCATTAGTAAAGTTATATATCGTTAGTAAAAGTTATACATCATTAATAGAAGTATATATCATTAGTAAAAGTTATATCATTAGTAAAAGTTTTAGCTAATTTACAAAGGATTAATGAAAACTGTATTAAAGATGCTGAATAAATTTGTTTAGAATTGACGAGGGGGAAGAGAATGAATATTGAGAGAATTTCTACCGAGCAAGCGGTTGTAGGTATGATTACGGCTACCGATATTTTTTCAAAAAACAAATTATTAATTGAAAAGAATACAGAACTTACAGAACGCAGTATTATTCGTTTAAAACTATATGGTATAAAGGAACTAAAAGTATTTTCTTCCAATGAAAGCAAAGACGATATAAACGAGGAAGAAAATATTACTCAGGGCATATCAGTTAATGAAAATAGGTTAGTTAGTGAAAGTAAATTAACCAATGAAAAAAGTACTCTAAGTAAAAATAAATCAACTAATGAAAATAGATTAGTCGTTGAAAATAAGCCAATTAGCGAAAATGAATCAATCAATGATAATAAATTAGAATTTGAAAACAATTCGCTTCGCAATAATAAATTAGACAATGAAGAAGATATTTCTTATCTTTTGAAAGTCAGAAAAACCAAAGAATTTTTACGTTTTCATGATTCTATTATTAATTATGCTGCCAGCTTAGAAAGTTATTTGAACAAAATAGTAAAAAGCAATGAACAATTAGATACAAAGAAGCTGGCTTCAGAGGTAGAAGCAATCATAATGGAAAGCCGTAACGGTTTACATGTTATTGAGATGATAAATTGTATGAGAACCTATGATGATGATACCTATATACATTCCATTAATGTAGCATTACTTTGTTATGTAATGGGAAAATGGATGAATTATTCATTGTCAGATACCAGATTATTAGCTTTATCTGGATTATTACATGATATTGGAAAACTAATGATACCCCAGGAGCTTATTATGAAGCCTACAGTATTAACCCAAGAAGAATACATTCGTATAAAAGAGCATACGAATAAAGGTTATTATATATTAAAGCACCAAAATCTTGATGATAGGATTAAGAAAGCTGCATTAATGCATCATGAAAAATGTGATGGAAGTGGGTACCCCTTAGGAATTACCAGAGATGAAATAGCTCCATTTGCAAAAATAGTTGCCATTGCAGATATTTATGAAGCCATGACTGCAAAAAGAGTTTATAGAGGACCTTTATGTCCCTTTGATGTGATAGCAATATTTGAAAAAGAAGGACTTCAGAAATATGACCCAGCCTATCTGCTGATTTTTTTAGAAAGAGTGATAGAATCCTATATTAATAACTGGGTATTGCTTAGTAATAAAGAAAAAGCAGAAATTATTATGATTAATAAATATGATTTAGCAAAACCTATAGTAAGGACTCAAAATTCTGGCTTTATAGACTTATCTAAAGAAAGGGATATTGAGATTTTGGCGATTATTTAATACCTAAATGCCACGAAAAATTATCATTGCAATAAAAGCATGTCATCCTTATGTCATTCTGAGCAAAAATTCAACGAAGTTAAATTTACGAAGAATCTAATTATAATAACTGTCATTTTAAACTTAAATTTAGCCCACTGAATTTGTATTTAAAATGACAGTTATTTTTTATACCAGCATCTTCAAAAACTATATATTAATCTTGTTTTGCAAGTCTTAGAACTTAGATTACTCCAAAACTTTAACGGTATGGAGGCTGCTTATGCGGTACGTTACTGGAAGAACCTAGATTATTTTTGCAAAACTTTAACTATATCTGCTATATATAAGATATGAAAATCTTTCTCAGGATAAGAATCTTGTATGATGGATTTGTCAACAAAACTATCTTTTGTGTAAGGCTGTGCATATAATTTTTTACAGATTAGTACAGTATTTGCTTCTTCAAAATAAGGTGTTCCATTATCGTATGCAACGGTAAGTTCTGATTTTTCAACTTTATTTTCATCTCTTCCGGATACTCTGCCTAAATAAGCCAATGTCTTTCTATAAGATTCATCATAAAAACTTAACGAAAAAGTATCGGAGGATTTTACAAATTCATTTGTATAACGTTGAGGTCGTATAGTTACAAAAGCAACATTTTTGCCCCACATGATGCCAAGACCTCCCCAAGAGGCAGTCATTGTATTTACTTTTCCACCTTTTTCAGCAGTTATTAGCATCCAGCTTTTACCAATCATTGAAAATGGATTGCCTTCCAATTGAGCGGCGGTAATTTCTTTAAATTCATTCATTTTTCTTATTCCTTTCTACATGTAATTCCTTTAACATAATGAAAAAAGCTTATTATGTTAATAATCACATTTTATTTAATGTAAAAAATATGTTAACCTTATTATATGTTAATTGATTTAACCTGTTCCCTAGTTTGAAATATATGATACTTGGAAACTTTGAATAAAAATCACTTTTCATAATAACCTTGATTCCGGTGCTTTAGCGCCTTTTAATAACGATAGCGATTTGTGCACCAGAACAAATTGCTGGTTGAAAAAAGTTTGCTTTTATCAACCTAAGAACTTATGTTCTTATTATATCACACTTGATACCTATTTGCAATTATTTCAGAGAAGTATGCATAATTTATCTATTTACCTTTATCTATTTACCGAAAGTAACTTTACCCTATGGAGAGGCGATTTATCAATCACTTAAAGAAGTGGATGAGCCCCTACTGAAAAAGGTGAATGTATTAATTAGGTTACGGTTCGGTTGTGCAAGGGGGTGGGAGCCGCAGGTTGAACTATAACTAAATTAGAAAAACTAAATAAATGTTTACATAAAATTTATTGTATTTCAATATCTTTAGTATATTCAATTTCATTAAAAAAAAGCATAGTTTAAACTTTAATTTTTAAACTATGCTTTTAATATAAATTTGTTGTAAAGATGTCATTGCTATGAAAGCATGTCATTCTGAGCCAAAAGCGAAGAGTCTTAATGTCATTCTGAGCCATAGGCGAAGAATCTTAATGTCATTCTGAGCCACTGGCGAAGAATCTCATATATAGTGATAGAGATTCTTCGCCTGCGGCTCAGAATGACATATATATAGTGATAGAGATTCTTCGCC
>ENA-UOOI01000354-UOOI01000354.1-fermentation-metagenome-genome-assembly--contig:-NODE-354-length-59938-cov-7.728554_pt1 | contig 59938 bp, 53 predicted proteins | sample MGYA00245779_ERZ724027 | MGnify/ENA primary metagenome ERZ724027 (study PRJEB28704, sample SAMN03018318) | fermentation metagenome | biome: anthropogenic terrestrial biome; feature: soil; material...
TGCCACGTTTACTTTGGCTGTTGACAGAAACTTTTCAAACCAGCAGGGAGAAAGGGATGCGGACTTCATACCCATCGTGGTGTGGAGAAGGCTGGCGGAGGTATGCGCCAGCAACCTGACCAAGGGCCAGCAGGTAGCCGTGTCGGGACGCATACAGACCAGAAGCTGGGATGGAAACGACGGTAAAAAGAGATGGGCCACGGAAGTAGTGGCCGATGAGGTAAAATTCCTGAGCAAGCCTTCGTCGGCAACGCCGCCCGCAGGGGCGCCTTATCCGGACGGAAACGGCAATGAAGACGAGGGGCAGTACGAAGGGTTTACTCCCATAGATGACGATAACCTTCCATTCTGATAAAGGAGGGAAATAAATGCCTAATACGGGTAATCAGAACAACAGGCGCAGAAACCGCAGGATGAAGAAGAAGGTCTGCACTTTCTGCCAGGACAAGGTGGAGCAGATAGACTACAAGGATATAAACAAGCTGAGAAAGTATATTACCGAGAGGGGAAAGATACTTCCCAGAAGGATAACGGGAAACTGCTCCAAGCATCAAAGACAGCTCACCGTTGCGATAAAGAGGGCAAGACAGGTGGCTCTGCTGCCTTATACCACAGAATAAATGGAGGGCTATGCCCTCTTTTTTAATAAGGGAGGTATTGCGGTTGTCTGATGATATAGCAAAGAATATTAAGATGATAGAGTTCTACAAGACGGAGCTCTTGTCCTCCCTTTCCTTTTTATATGGCGCCATGTTCAAGGGGAAAAACGGCGACGATATAACCGACGCCCTCACCGGCATGGTCATGACCGTATATCTTTTGAGCAGGAGGTTGGGGATGGATTACAGCGATCTTGATAAACATATGCTGGACAAGATACATCTGCAGATAATCGAAGGGCATGAAGCGGAAAAATGGTATAAGGATCTGAGCGCTTTAAAAGAGTATGTGTCGGGCCGAGAGGAGGCATAGCGGGTGAAGTTTAAGAACGGGATAGTCGAAGGACTTGTATACCTCCTTGCAGGCATATTGCTGGTGTATTTGAGCTACTACATACCTGCGCTGACCGTACTGCTTTTGCTGTTCGCGGTGCCGTGATGGGCTACAGGTATTCTGCTGCGGAGGGCGCGGTGCTTTTAGCCGCGATGATCGTCTTTCTTGCACTTATGGGCGATATGGTCAGCATTATGCCGGTGGCCACCTCCGGACTCTGCGGGGTGTTGATGGGATATATGCTCAAGGCCAAGCGGCCTGCGGTTGAAATAGTAAAAAATGGTTTTGCTGTTGCACTCGTCTCCCTTGTGGGCGTCTTCGGAGTCTACAAAGGCTTTTTCCATATGAATATATTACAGGATTTTGTGGACGCTCTGCCCAAGTTCGTGCAAAGCAGCATGGATGCATACCGGTCCATGGGGATCGGGGGACAGGATTTAAGTACGCTGAAGACCATGCTTGAAAGCGCTATGAACTTTATAGGGATGTCCTTGCCGTTCGACATAATCCTCTATTCGGGGGCGGTTTCTCTGATAGGTTTTCTGGCGACTGAGGCTGTGCTGAAAAATGAGGATATAAGCAGGCTGAAGCCGTTTTCGGAGTGGAAGGTCTCCCGGAACCTGTCTCTTTTACTTATCGCGGTATGGCTTATAGAGCTTGCTTTTCGGACAAACAATACGGTCTATATGGTGACGCTCAATGCGGTTTTGACGCTGCTCGCCATCTTTGCCGTAGACGGATATTCCCTGCTTGCCTTCTATATGAAAAAGCTGGGCATGAAATCATGGCTGCAGATTCTGACGGTGATCATGAGCATATATATATCGGTTTTCGCCTTTATTGTGATAGGCGCGGGCGTGCTGGATGCTTCTTTTGATTTCCGTCATTTGGGAAAGGGGGCGTCATGATACCATGGGAGATAGATTTGTAGGATTTTTAAAGGCACTTTTGAGGTGGCAGTCGCTGTTTACCTTCGCCGCCCTCGGTGTTCTCATTTACTACGAAGCCGCCGTCGGGCTTGCCGGCCTGGCCGTTTACCTTGTGCTGCTGTTTGCCTTGTCTCCCGCAAAGCCGAAGGATAAGCCGCTTTTAAACATACCCGTAGTGGAGAATATAGCGGTGAAGCCGCAGGAGGATGAGGAGCAGAGGGCCTTCATATCCATACCGGTCCCGGTGATCACCCTTTCGGGAGGCAGGGAGATATGGAAGAACAGGGCGGCGGCAAACGCATTCGGCGACCGGCGCAGGGAAGCGGTGCAGAAGTATGAGGACAGCGAAGGCGGCCTGACGGAGTTTGACGGTAAGTTCTATAAGGTGAATAAATCCGTCAAGAACAACAGGAAGGGCCAGCAGACCATACTCTATTTTGACGACGTTTCCGACGTCTTCATTTACAAGGCAAAGTATGAATTCTCCAAGCCCGTGGTATGCCTGATACAGGTGGACAATTATGAAGAGGTCATGGGCTCTACGGAGGATATAAGGAGGCCGGTGCTGTCGGCCGAGATAGATAAGAGACTGGGAAGGTTTGCGTCCGATATCAAGGGATGTCTCAGGAAATACAGCGATGACAGGTATATCCTCTTCTTTGAAAACGGCTTTTTAAAACCGCTGGAGGATAAGAAATTCACCATACTGGACGACATACGCGATATAAACGAGGGCAACAAGATGCCCGCCACGCTGAGCATAGGCGTGGGCGCGGAGGGAGAGAACCCGCAGGCGCTGCTGGAGTTCGCTTCCAGCGCCATGGACCTGGCCCTGAGCCGCGGCGGCGATCAGGCGGTGGTGAAAAAGTCGGAGAAGATATACTTCTACGGCGGCAAGACGCAGGCCGTGGAAAAGAGGACCAGGGTAAAGGTGAGGGTGATATCCCACGCCCTGAGGGAGCTTATAATGAACTCCTCGGGGGTATTCATCATGGGGCATACCTATCCGGACTTTGACTGCCTGGGCGCATCCATGGGCATGTACAGGGCGGCCAAGGAATTCGGCAAGGAGGCCAGGATAATATGGGAGAGCAGCAATCACTCCCTCAATGAACTGATGGATAAGATACACCGCGACGAGGAATATGACGGGGTGTTTGTAAACGGCGACGAGGCGCTGCCGATGATAGACGAGAACTCGCTGCTGATAGTGGTGGACGCGGGACGGGAGGGCTACCTCATGCGGCCGGATATTTTGGAAAAGGCGCAGAGAGTGGTCGTGATAGACCATCACAGGAAAACGAGGGATGCCATCGACAACGCGGTGCTCTCATATATCGAGACCTACGCATCGTCTACGGCGGAGATGGTGACCGAGATACTTCAGTATATAAAGGACAGGATCGCTCTCAAGCCGGTGGAGGCTCTGGCGCTGCTTGCGGGCATAAATCTGGATACCAAGAATTTCACATATAAGACGGGGGTGAGGACCTTCGATGCGGCCGCTTATCTCCGGCTGAAGGGCGCGGACACCATGGAGGTGAGGCAGTACTTCCAGGATGAGCTTTCCAGCTTTGCCCGCAAGGCCGACGTGATAAGGAAGGCTGAGCTGTGGCCTCATGATGTGGCGGTGGCGGTATGTCCATCCGACGTGACCGACAGGCAGATATTCGCGGCTCAGGTGGCGGATGAGCTTTTGAACATCAAGGGTGTGGACGCCTCCTTTGCTCTCTGCGATACGGGAGAGCGGATAATAATCAGCGGGCGGTCCTTAGGAGAGATAAACGTGCAGGTTATACTGGAAGAGCTGGGCGGCGGAGGCCATTACACCGAGGCGGGAGCCCAGGTGCAGGGCAAGACCATAGGCGAGGTAAAGTCCGAACTCAGGACGGTGTTAGAGGAAAAGTTGGAGGTGGATGATCAATGAAGGTAATACTTACGGAGGAAGTACCGAGTTTGGGAAAGAGGGGAAGCGTGGTCAACGCTTCGGACGGATATGTGCGCAATTATCTGTTTCCCAGGGGCCTGGCCGTCGAGGCGAACAAGGCCAATATGAACAAGCTGAAAAAAGAAAGGGCCGTGGAGGACGACAGGGTACGCAGGGAGACAGAGGAAGCGAGGGCCTTGGCCAAGCGGCTTAAAGACACGGAGGTAACGCTCAGGGTGAAGGCGGGCGACAACGGAAAGCTGTTCGGCTCGGTCACTTCAAAGGACATTGCCGACGCCATAAGGGAACAGCACGGCGTAGACCTGGACAAGAGGAAGATAGACCTTAAGGACACCATAAAGACCACCGGCGTCTTTACGATGACCGTCAAGCTGTACCAGGGCATAGACGCGGATATAAAGGTTCGTGTGGAGGTATAAGGGGGTTTTTCCATGGAGGCTATAGGAAGAATACCTCCTCACAGCGTCGAGGCGGAAGTAAACGTCTTGGGCTCTATGATGCTGTCGCGGGACGCTGTGGTAGAGGCTTCCGAGGTAATAAACAAGAATGATTTTTACAGGGATTCTCATAAGATACTTTTCGAAGTTATGACCGAGCTCTTCGATAAGAACGAGCCTGTCGATCTGGTAACGGTCACCGACGCCCTGAGGGGCAAGGATCTGCTCGAGGCCGTGGGAGGCATGGACTATGTGGCCGATCTTCCCATGCACGTCATCAGTACGTCTACCGTGCCGTATTATGCAAAGATGATAAGGGATAAGTCTACGCTGCGCAAGCTGATCGAGTCGTCGGGCAAGGTGGCCGAGCTGGGCTTCGGCGGCGGCAGCGTGGACGAGGTCCTGGAGGAGGCGGAGCGGTCCATCTTCATGATATCGGAGAGCAGGATGAACTCCGGCCTTGCGTCGCTGCGGGACATACTTCCCGAATCGTTGGATATGATAGACAAGCTGCAGAAGAACAAGGGGAGCATCAGCGGGGTGGCATCGGGCTACGCCGATCTGGACTCCAAGACTTCGGGGTTCCAGCCGTCAGACCTGGTGCTGGTCGCGGCCAGGCCTTCCATGGGCAAGACCGCCTTTGCACTGAATCTGGCGCATAATGCGGCGGTAAGGGAGAACAAGAGCGTGGCCATATTCAGCCTGGAAATGTCGAGGGAGCAGCTTACCAACAGGATGATATGCTCCCAGGCGAATATAGACAGCCAAAAGCTGCGTATGGGCATGCTGGAGGACGACGACTGGCCGCAGCTGACGAGGGCGGTGGGAGTGCTTTCGCAGGCTCCGATATACATAGACGACACTCCCAACGTGACCGTGCCGGAGATGCGCGGCAAGCTGCGCCGGCTCAAGATGGAGAAGGGGCTGGACATGGTCATCATAGACTATCTGCAGCTGATGGAGTCGGACAGGAGGGCGGAGAGCAGGCAGCAGGAGGTGTCGTCGCTGAGCAGGGAGCTCAAGGGCCTGGCCCGTGAGCTCAACGTGCCCATCGTCACATTGTCGCAGCTATCCAGAGCGCCCGAATCCCGTACCGATCACCGGCCGATGCTGAGCGATCTCAGGGAATGCGTCACTGGAGACACATTGGCGGCGCTTGCGGACGGCAGGCAGGTACCCATAAGGGAACTGGCGGATACGACGCCGGAGGTGCTCTCTTTAGACGGCGGGAAGGTCGTGACGGCAAAGAGCGACAGGGTTTGGCATGTGGGCGTGCGGCCAATATTCGACGTGGCGTTTGCGGACGGACGGCATATCCGTGCCACGGGGGAACACCGCCTGATGAGCGAAAGCGGCTGGAAGACGATATCGCAGCTCCATGCGGGAGACCGCATAGCCTGCGTGCCGGACATATCCTTATCCGGTAAAGTAGGCCTGGCCTGGGACGGCATTACCGGCATCACGCCGGCAGGTGAAGAGGACGTGTATGACATGACTGTCCCCGGCACCTCGTCATGGCTGGCCGGCGGTATCGTCAGCCACAACTCCGGAGCCATCGAGCAGGACGCGGACGTGGTCATGTTCCTCTACCGGGAGGACTACTATGATCAGGAGACCGACAGAAAGAATATAACGGAGGTAATACTTGCCAAACAGAGGAACGGCCCTACGGGTACGGTCGAGCTCTATTGGCTGCCTCAGTACACCAAGTTCGTCGGCCTGGATAAGATCAGACGGGAGTGACGCTTGGCATGGATACATCCGCTATAAGGAAGATACTGGTCTTTTCCACGCTGGACGAGGATACGCTGGCGCGCATAGCCGGCATAGTTACCGAGCGGCCGTATAAAAAGAATACGATGGTGTTTTTTGAGGGGCAGCCGGGCGAGGCCGTATACTTTGTGATAAAGGGCAGTGTGAAGATATTCAAGACCAATGCCGACGGTAGGGAACAGATCATAAACATAATGCGGGAGGGCGATGCGTTTGCCGAGTCGGTGCTGTTCACCGGGCTGAGCTATCCCGCCTGTGCCGAGGCGACAAGGGACTCCTTGATAGGAGTCCTCAGATGCGAAGACCTGGAAGGGATCATAAGGCAAAACGGAGATATGGCCGTGTCTATCATCAACTTCATGGGCAGGAGGCTGCAGTTCGTCAGCGGCCAGATAGAGAACTTAGGGCTGCGGGACGCCATGGGCAGGGTAGCGAATGCGGTCATCGGCATGGCCGGGAGAGGCTGCAGTACCCCCGACGGGATAATGGTGGACTTCGCGCTTCCACGGCAGGAATTCGCCGCTCTGGCAGGGACGACCCGGGAGACGGCGACCAGGGCGTTAAGCACCCTCCAGAAGGAGGGCTCCGTTTACATAGACAAGGACAAGCTGTACATAAAGGATATAAAAAAATTAAAAAGATGGCTTGAATAGTATCATTTTCCCCCTTTCGGAATAGATTAAATATGAAAGGGGGTTTTGCTATGGGTCAGTCGGACAACATAATGAAATGCTCGGCTAAGCTCAAGTATCCGGAGGTCAGGGTGGAAAAATCAAACTACAACTATGGGCTGATTCTGTTAGATGATCTAGCCTCTCCCATCAGCGAGGTCACCGCCGTTATGCAGTATCTGAATCATGCCTATACCATTTCGGACGGCAAAACGGGCGGCCTTATGGAATGTATAGCAAAGTCGGAAATGATCCACTTTGAAATACTGAGCGAACTGATAAGAAAACTCGGGGTCACTCCGGTATATGCGAACTTCTGCGGCAGCTGCGGTACTTATTGGAACGCTTCCTACGTCTATTACGGCTATGACACAAAGGACAGGATAGACAACGATATACAGGGTGAAAAGGCAGCCATAGCACAGTACAAACGGCATATAGACATGATAGACGATAAATATGTAAAAGAAAATCTGGAAAGAATAATAAAGGATGAGGAATGTCATATTGCATTGCTTACGGAAGCCGGTAAATAGGCTTCCAGGCCGATGCCTGCCGGTTTAAAGCACGGAGGAGCCTTATATATATTAGGCTCTTTTATTTTGACGTTGTTTTAAAATCACCAGGTTCCGTGGTAACCCAGCGTGACGCTGCTGCTTGCGGCGCCCATATGTAAAAGATGAGATAAAGAACTTAGTCAATTAAAAGCATTGTCCAATCAATTTTTCCGTATTTTTTGAGGGTCAGCAACCCTCTTTTTTATTGATATGAATTAAAACTTTTCCGGAGAGGATGACGGTTATGTTGAAGTTTGATGAACAAAAGCAGATGGACAGCGTGGCGGGGGCGCTGGCCTTGCGTGGAGAGATAGAAGGTATCGTCGATACGATATGCCGTAATGGGTATGACGCCGTTTATTTTATGGGGATAGGGGGGACCTATGCTTCCGGCATGCAGACGGAGAGCCATGTGAGGCAGATGAGCGCCATCCCGGTCTATGCGGAGAACGCGGCGGCCTATAATACCTCGGGAAATAAGCGCATCGGAAGGGATTCCATCATTGTCATCTCCTACGTGACCGGTTCTACGGAGGAGATGGTGGAGGGCTTTGCCATGATGATTTATATAAATTAAATTCAAGGGATCTACAAGTCATATTTTTTTATTTTATACCATAATGACTGTCTGGATATATCAAGGGCATTTGCGGTTTTTGAGATATTTTTATCAAATTTAATATACGCGTTGCTTATTAAAGATCTTTCATAGGAATCCACCATTTGTGTAAGTGATAAAGATTGTGTATTATGGCATTCATCCCTTGAACAATTGTCTTGGAAATCAACGCTTTCTTTTATATTGACAGGTATATGGCTGACATCGATTATAGAATCATTACTTAAATAAAATGCGCCTTCAATGGCATTTTTGAGTTCTCTTACATTGCCGGGCCAAGTATAACTCAAAAAGATTTGCTTTACTTCATTCGTATAACACTTTATATCTTTTTTTAGTCTTGAATTATAATATTTTCTAAAGTATTCCATTAGAAGTTGGATATCCCCTTTTCTTTCGTACAGAGGGGGTATATCAAACTCTACCACGCTAAGCCTGTAGTATAGATCCTCTCTCAATATTCCCTTTTTAATGCAATCCTGAGGGTCTTGATTAACGGCAGAAATTATTCTGACATCGATATCTATCGATTTAGAATCCCCTACACGGCGTATCTTTTTCTCTTCAATGGCTCGTAAAATTTTAGCTTGCTCATCCAATCCCATGGAATTTATCTCATCCAGAAATAATGTCCCGCCGTTTGCCAACTCTATTAAACCTTTACTATCGCCGGCGCCCGTAAAACTTCCCTTTACGGTGCCGAACAAGATACTTTCAAGTAAATTGGAAGGGATCGCCGCGCAGTTCTGGACGATAAAGGGAGCATTTTTTCTTCCGCTGCAATTGTGTATGGATTGTACTATAAGCTCTTTGCCGGTACCGGTCTTTCCATAAACCAAAACGTTACAATCATAATCTTTTATTAGCTTTATATTGTCTTTGATTTTCAACATCTGTTTATCATTTGTTATTATATCATCTAATCCTGCCGTTACTTTCTTGGGAGATTTTTTTAAAATTTTATCCTGGTCTATATCTACTGCAATCGTTTTATTGGGTACTTTAGGATTTAAATACATCACTAGATCAACGACGCCTATAACGCTATTATTATTTAGGATAGGGAAGGCGGAACTTTTTGCTTGTATGGTTTGTCCTTTATAGGTAGTAAAAGACTGACTGTAATCTAAGATCGGCCGTCCCGTTTTTAATACTTTCAATATTTTACTGTCTTCCTCCGTAAGGGAAGGATACACGTCTAAGAGGCTTCTTCCAATAGCGTCCCGCTGTCTTAAAGTATTTATATTTGGGTGTGATGTGTTGTAATAGATTATTTTACCATCCGTATCCACGATCATTATCCCATCTATAAAATTATATATTTGAAGCACCTTTTCTATATCCCTTTCAAGCATCATTAATCTCACCTCTCAATTAGATAATTGAAAGAATAATTATACTTGATTCCCGATCCTTTGGAAGAAGCCGCGAGGAAACGAATAAAACCATAACGGTTTTCTGTATTCAATAAAAGAGAAGGGCCGGGACATCCCATACTACTATAAGTTTACCAGAATAAATCTTCTTTTAAAAGGGTTAACGCTGTAAAAAAATTTTTCACATATTGCGGAATAAAGGGATATTCGCATCAATAGAAGGCGCGACAGTGTAAAAAAATTTTTACTTTACCACATATATGGAGTAAAAAAATTTTACGTTTTATTCAGCTTTATCGTAAGGTTATACTTTAATATTAAGAAGAGATCTTTATTTTGACTGAACAAAAGCCGGATAAACAGCCGGTTTCATGCGCTAATATCAATTGACCACAAAACTTTAAATTAAGAAGAGCGATCATTTTTTATTGGCATTGATCTTGCAATAGATATATGTGTAAAAAATTATTAATAATAAGGAGGATCTAGAATGAAGATTACAGATGCCCATTTAACGCTGGCTGAGGTACCGCTTTCCGATCCGTTTCGCAGTACGTGGAATCCGGGAAATCCCGAAAAGAAACTATTTGTGACGCTCGTTGAGGTAGACACTGATGACGGGGTAAAGGGATACGGTGCCGCATGCGACTCGGCACAGCTCCTTTCAGGTGTTTGGGAGACTCAGGTTAAGCCTCTCTTAATAGGAAGAGACGTTACTGAAACGGAAGCAATATCGACAGGCTTAAGCAATATCTGCCTGTATGCATATAGACCATGGGCTATTGATGTTGCCGTTTGGGATGCGCTTGGAAAATATGCAAATCTGCCTATATATAAAATGCTGGGCGGAGCGCAGGATAAGATTTTAGCTTATGCAAGCACGGGCGAATTGAAGACTCCCGAAGAGAGGATCGAGGACGCCGAGAGGTTTATTTCTGAAGGATTCAAAATGATGAAGATAAGAGTTCATCAGGATAATGTCGAGGATGATCTTGCGGAAGTCGAACAAATTGTTAAGGCTGTCGGCAATAAGATCAAAATCGCCGTGGATGCAAATCAAGGATGGTTTTTTGTTGGAAAGAAAGCAGTTAATAAGTGGGATTATAAGACGGCTCTTTATGTTGCTAAGAGACTTGAAGAGATGGGAATCGAATGGTTAGAGGAACCTCTGTATGGTTATGACTATGAAGGACTTGCACAGCTCAGGCAATCGGTTTCAATAAATATAGCAGGCGGAGAGCTGAACAGCCAGGTACACGAATACAAGGAATTCTTAAAACATGGCTGCTTTGATATTTATCAAGTGGATACGGTCTTATCAGCCGGCATCCTGCAGTCCAGGAAAATCGCCGCAATGGTGGAAGCGGAAAACAAAATCTATACTCCCCACACATGGACTCATGGAATGGGTCTTGCCGCTGCACTTCAGGTAGCAGGTTCCGTGACGAATTGCCCATTTATCGAGTACTGCTATGATCCGCCGAGATGGGATTATACTATCCGCGACTGCATGCTGACAGAGCCTCTCAAAGTGGACAAAGACGGTTATATCCATGTACCGGACGGCCCGGGACTGGGTGTTGAGATCAACCACGAATTGATCGATAAATATACGGTCCGCAAGATGTAAAAAGTATATTAAAGGATAAGAAGGAGAAATTACATAGTCAGATGCTTGCAATTTTAGTTGAAATATTGGGAGTGTCTGACTATGACTGTTTTTAGTAACTTTATGTGTTTACCTTTCTGCAAATATGCATAAGAGGGAGTGTAAAAGATGTCGGAAGAAAAATTAAAAAAATCTGTTACATTCATAGAATCACTTGCAATAATAATAGGCCTGGTAATAGGTTCGGGCATATTCATAAAACCTGCTGTCGTACTGAAAAATGCAGGGTCTCCCGGTATGGCGGTGATGACTTGGATCGTAGGAGGACTCATAACATTATGCGCCGCTCTTTCCATATCCGAGATTGCGGGCGCCATACCAAAGACAGGAGGATTCTATACTTATTTAAAGGAACTTTATGGGGATGTTTGGGGATTCTTGTATGGCTGGGTCGAGCTCGTCATTTCGTACCCGGGGTCTACTGCGGCGCTTGCCATTGCCTTTGCGACATATGCATCGTTTTTTGTTCCGCTGACCGCAATGCAGCAAAAAGTACTTGCCATACTAATGATAGCATTGTTTATAGGCTTAAATATACTTGCCACAAAGTATGGTTCCGTTGTACAGACCTTGGCGACCATAGGCAAGCTCATACCGATGATAGTAATTATTGCCGTGGGTCTGATAAGTGGAACAGCCCACGATCTGGGCTTTGTCAGCACCGGCGTAGCCGCGGGAAGCGGCTTTGGAGCAGCAATATTAGGCGTGCTATGGGCTTTTGACGGATGGATAAGCATTACCTATATGGCCGGCGAGGTTGAAGACGCAAAGAATAAGCTTCCAAAGGCGATCGTTGTCGGCGTATTAGTGGTATTAACGGTTTATACGCTGTTTAATGTGGCTATATTTAATACAATGCCGGCTGATCAGGTGGCAAATTCAGAAATGATAGCTTCTGATGTGGCGGTTAAGTTATTTGGTACCCGCGGCGCTATTATCATTAACATTGGAATACTGATCTCCGTCTTTGGAGCTTTAAATGGCAATCTGATGACGGGAGCACGTATACCATTTGCTATGGGAGAACAAAAACAATTACCTTGCTCGGAGTGGTTCTGTAAAGTTCATCCCAAATTTGCAACTCCTGCGAACGCATTAATTACAATTGGCGTGATTTCAGTAATTTATATATTATTAGGTACATTTAATACTATAACAGACTTCATAGAATTTGTTTTGTGGATATTCTTTACATTTGGAGTTCTTGGAGTCTTTGTGCTGAGGAAAAGGGTGCCTGCAGAAAAAAGGCCGTTCAAGGTTCCGCTGTATCCAATAACGCCTATTTTGGGCATGTGCGGAGGGCTGTTCATATTAGTAAGCACGCTGAGGAGTTCTTTCCTACATGCCATGATAGGTATTGGACTTACTCTGCTGGGATTACCGATATATTATTATGTTGAAAGAAAGAAGAAAACAGGGGAAAAGATATAATACACTTTTAAAACTTATTTAAATTAATGTATCTGCATAATCGAGCATTGAAAATCAAAAATAGAAATTACTATTTACCCGTCACTAAAAAATGACGGGTATTATTATACACAAGGAATCAATTTTTATAGAAATAATAACATCTATTATGAGTAATCAGTTAACGTTATGACATAATTAAAGGTTTTATAATTGTTGACTTCTACAGTATATTCTACAGGAGTTATCCCCATATTAGTGTATCCTGTAGTTGTAATAATTAAAGCGGGACCGGACGTTTCATTGATTAGATGTTTGGCTTCAAATCCTTTAATGGTTTTTGCGTTAAAACTATAAATCTGCCTATCAATTTTTATGTTGTAATATTCCTTGAGTATATCATACAAAGAGTATTCTTTTAGATTGAATTTTTCTAGTCCCGGACACAATTTTGCAGAGACATTACAATATTCAATTACCTGAGGAACATTGTCGCCATATCGAATACGATTTATGCGGTAGACCATATCATTATCATCAAGTTGCAAAATATCTTTAACATCGTTATCAGGTTTCTGAAGTTTTATCTTTAGCAACTTGTTGGTAACTTTCATGTTGTTCATAGCCATATAATGAGTGAACGACATTATTTTCGAACCGCGGTTTATAGCAGGATTTAATACATAGTAACCTTTATTTTTAATATAATAAAGGAGTTTATGATTTTCTAGATATGCAAGTGCCCTTTTTATGGTTACTCTTGAAACACCATATTTTTTTACATACATACTTTCAGATTCTAATTTTTCACCAGGTTTATAATTATGTTCTATATCTTTTTTAATATCGTTTGCAATTTCTATGTAAATAACGTCCCGCAAGTTATCAACTCCTTGTAAAAAGTGTATACACATTTTCGATACTATATTATATCATTGAAACAACATTGTTGCCAACACTTCCAAATGATTTTTTAGCTTTTTCTGTATATTCTTTGTTCATACGTTACAATACGATTATTGATATTCATCACTTGATCAACTTGTTCTATGAGATTCTATACATTTATAAATAATCGTGGCAATTTGGATTTACTATTGACATCGTTTGCATTAGTGATAAAATATTGTGTGTACACAATATAAATAGTTAATACAAACTTATAAAGTTGTGTATAATAAAATACAGAAAGGAGAAAAGTCATGAACAAAAAGTCTTTACTGCCATTCTTTCAGAAGCTGTCAAGGGCATTCTTGATACCTATTGCTCTGATTTCCGCTGGATCGTTGGCTATGGGTTTTGCTTCTATCTTTCAGCAGCCTAATATACTTGAGGCTTTGCCATTTTTGGGTGCCCCTTGGTTCCAATATGTAAACGATATTTTATTAAATATCGGTCTGTTGGTACTAAAAAATTTACCTGCCATATATGCAGTTGCACTGGCCTTTGCGTTTGCGACCGAACAAAAGGAATATGCAGCTTTTGCAGGTTTTTTGGGATACTTATCATTTATCAGTTCAATGAGCTTTTTGATAACTAAATTTCCCAGTGTTGCTGCAATGTTCCCTAAGGGTGGTATTACGACAGTTTTAGGTTTTGAAACGGTTAATTGTAATATTGTAGGAGGTATGATTACCGGTGTTTTGGCAGGTATTATACATAATAAATTTAAAGACATAAAGCTTCCTATGGCGTTTGCTTTCTTTCAGGGAGTTCGGTTTACACCGATTGCCAGTATGTTTATTATGTATATATTTGGGCAACTGTTTCCATTTGCTTGGGTTTGGCTATCAAGGGCAATCAATGCACTGGGATATACTTTAAATTCTGCAGGAATATTTGGTCCATTTATTTATGGATTGGTTGAAAGGCTGCTTATACCTACCGGCTTACATCAAATATGGAATTCATTGATTCGTACAACTGCTATATCCGGGGAATATGTCTTTAAATCTGGTGCTGTGGCTACAGGAGTTACTCAGGCGTATTCATTATATCTAGCTGAAGGGCTGCCAGTATCGCCATCAGGAGTTACTCTGAGGGAATTGGTTAAATATCAGTTTGGGCCGCAGATACCAATAATGTTAGGTGCACTTCCGGGAATCTGTTTGGCAATTTATCATACAGCTTACAAAGAAAAAAGAGAATCAATAAAATCATTACTGTTAACTGCAGCATTAACCGCAATATTTGCTGCTGTATCAGAACCTGTTGAATTCATCTTCCTGTTTAGTGCTCCGTTATTATATGTAGTTTATGCAATACTTAACGGTTTGAGTTGGTTGCTATGCTACGTACTTGGATCTGCTGTCGGCGGTGGAGAATCGAGCATCATTGGATTATTTATACATGGTATATTAAGACGTAATTCCAATGTTTGGGTCGTATTAATGCTGATTCCTATTTATTTTATAGTTTGCTATGTTCTATTTAAATGGTGGATTGTTAGATTTGACGTTAAGACTCCAGGCAGAGGCGGAGATTATGATGATTCACTGGCTTTTGCAGCTGAAATTGCAAACGTTTCTGTAAATCAGAAGAAAGATAATTTAGATGTAAATAATCCTGAAGTTTTGAAGGCACAGATTATTATTAAAGGACTTGGAGGCAAAGACAATATTGTTGAACTTGAAGCTTGTATGTCCAGATTACGAGTTGAATTGAAGGATGGAAGTTTGTTTGATGAAGGCATTATAAAGAAAACAGGGTGCAATGGTATAGTAAGAGCAGATGAACGTAATGTTCAAATTGTTTATGGTACAACTGTAACGCTTATAAAGAAAACAGTTGAAAAAGAATTAGCAAAATTATAAAGAGGAGGTAATTACTTTGAAGAAATTTTCAGTTGTTATTGCAGGAGGCGGCAGTACTTATACACCGGAGATTGTATGTACATTATTAAATCATATTGACAGGCTCCCATTGAGGAAAATTAAACTTTATGATAATGATGGAACCCGTCAAAATAAATTGGCAAAAGCATGTGAGATATTGGTAAAGGAAAAAGATCCCTCCATTGAGTTTATTGCTACAACCGATCCAATGGAAGCCTACACGGATGTAGATTTCTGCTTAGCGCATATCAGGGTGGGACAGTTGCCAATGAGAGAACGTGACGAAAAAATTGCCTTAAAACACGGCTGTGTTGGTCAAGAAACCTGCGGAGCGGGTGGAATTGCATACGGAATGAGATCAATTGCAGGAGTATTAGAAAACTTGGACTACATGGAGAAATATTCACCAAATGCTTGGATGTTGAATTACTCTAACCCCGCAGCTATCGTAGCCGAAGCGACAAGAAGATTTAGACCACACTCAAGAATAATAAATATATGCGATATGCCGATTGGACTGGAAGATTCAATGGCAGATATTGCGGGATTAAAAAGCCGCAAGGAAATGGATGTAAGGTACTTTGGCCTAAATCATTATGGCTGGTGGTCTGATATAAGAGACAAAGAAGGAAATGACTTGATGCCCAAAATCAAGGAATATATGCTTGAAAACGGTTTTGTCTCGCCTAAGATGGCTGCCAGTCATCAGGAAAAAAGTTGGAACGAAACTTATTATAAAGCTAAGGACATTCTGGCACTTGATCCGACATATATTCCAAACAGTTATTTTAAATATTATTTGTTTCCTGATTATGTCGTTTCTCATTCGGATGTTAACCATACCAGGGCAAACGAAGTTATGGAGGGAAGAGAGAAGAATGTCTTTGAAGCATGTAAAAATATTGCGGAAAATGGAACTGCAAAGGGAAGTTACCTTGAAATAACTAATCATGCCACATTCATCGTAGATTTATGTATTGCCCTTGCTTTCAATACTCACGAGAGAATGCTGCTGATTGTAGAAAATAATGGGGCTATTGAGAATTTCTCACCAGATACTATGGTGGAGATCCCATGTCTTGTCGGTAAAAATGGGTATGAGCGCTTATCAATCGGGAGGATACCAACGTTTCAGAAAGGATTGATGGAACAGCAGGTTGCAGTGGAGAAATTGGTTGTTGATGCTTGGGAGCAAGGTTCCTATCTAAAGCTTTGGCAGGCACTTACTTTATCCAGGTGTGTACCGAGTGCAAAGGTTGCAAAAGAGCTTCTGGACGATTATATTGTAGCTAATAGGGGCTATTGGCCAGAACTAAAATAATATTGAAGGTGGAACAGAATGTTCACTGAATGTGCATAAAAAGTTAAAATGATAAGGTTATTGTAAAGGGAGCTGTAGCTATACGTTGCTACAGCTCTAAATAGAAGGAGAGTAAATATGTTAAAATTTTTCAAACCGAGACCTATTGAAATTTACTCGCCTCTTGACGGGGAAACCATTTCTATTAACAAAATTAACGATCAGGTTTTTTCTCAGGGAATGGTGGGTGAAGGGGTTGCTATAATTCCTCAGTCTACAGAAATTATTTCTCCTGTTGATGGCACTGTCAGTATTATTGCTGAAACAAACCATTCAGTATGTATAGTAACAAAAGAAGGTTTGGAATTAATAATACATTACGGATTGGATACGGTAAAATATAAAGGAAAAGGTTTTGAAATGAAGGTTAAAGTCGGTCAGAGAGTCAACAAAGGAGATGTGCTGTTTAAAGCAGATGATCAATTTTTTAAGGAGAGGAATGTTGATTTGACCTCGCCGGTGCTTGTATTAAATGGTGATGATTTTATTGTGGAAAATATAAATACGAAAGAAAATATTAAAGCAGGCAAAGATATATTGTTTATGGTAAAAAGTAGATAGCATAATTATCAATATGTTATCATAACGAATTTGTTAATAGTAAATTTTTGTAAAATTGTTTTTCATAACAGCAAATGTTTTTGTTGGATTGTACCCGCCCTATGAGGCGGGTATTTTATTACGATAAATATTGACAATATTTATCAGAAATTAATTTTTTTATGGAAGATTTGTCGAAATTGGTATAAAATACTATGGAAGGGAGATGGGATATTTGAAGGGTACGGTTGTATCAACATGGGTCAATACGATGAAGGAGATCTATGGCAAGGCTGCGGTTGCAAGTGCAATGAAGGAAGTCGGCTGGGAGTCCGATAAGATAATAGGGCCGCTGGACGACATCGACGACAATGCCGCTAAGGAGCTTGTTTCCGCCGTGGCGAGGAAGATCGGCAAGAGTGCCGATGCCGTATGGAGGGAGATAGGCAGGAATAATATTAAGACATTTCACAAGTGGTTCCCGTCGTATTTTGAGAGGAAGAGCCTTAAGGGCTTCCTGATGATGATGGACGACGTACATAGTCAGATGACGAGACTTATAAAAGGGGCCAGGCCGCCCCGCATTTATGCCAAGGAGCTGGGGAGCGACGGCTTGGAGATAAAGTATGTGTCGCGAAGGGGCATGTACGATTATTTCCTCGGCCTTTTAGAAGGAGCGGCGGAGTTCTTCAACGAAAAGCTGGACATAAGGGAAGTGAGCAGAGGCACGGAGCCGGACGGCAGCAACGGCATGACGGTGGACATAAAATTCGCCAAGGCCGTGAATAAAACAAAGACCTACGGCCTTAACAGGGTACTGACGTTGGGTATTTTGCGGAATATACCGCTGCGCACCGGACTGTATTCCGGACTGATCACCATGGCCGCCGGGCTCATTATGGGTCTGCCCATGACGGAGTATTTGACGTTGGGAATTGTGGCGTTTGCGGTGCCGTTTGTGGTATCCCTTATTGCCAATAAGCCAATGGGGCTGCTTACGGAGGAGATAAGCAGGCTGGGAGACCTGGATATGGAGGATGATATCTCAGTCGTCACCGGGGATATGTATGAAAAGGCATTTTCCAAACTAAAGACCGCCAAAGAGAATCTGCGCCGGGAAGTCATCTTTATGAAGGGCGGCACGGACGATATGACTAACTTTACCGGTGACTTTTCAGGCGTTGCCGGCGATATGAACAGGGTGTCGGCGGAAATTTCCACGGCCGTGGAGGATGTGGCCCACGGCGCGGTATCCCAGGCGACGGAGACATCCGACGCGGTGAATATGCTGGACGACAATATAAACAGCCTTAAAACTGCGGTGGGTAAGCAGCAGACAAACAGGGACAAGCTGGATTCATCGACGAGGGAGATGGAGGTCGCCGCAAACAATGTGGCCGATGTCAGCAGCGTGCTTGAGCAGACGAAGGACAGATTTTCCGACATCAACACGCAGTCGGAGGATCTGGCGCAGAAGGCAAAGGATATCAGGGATATAGTGAATACCGTGGAGGCCATAGCCGACCGTACAAACCTACTGTCGCTGAATGCAGCCATAGAGGCCGCCAGGGCAGGGGAAGCCGGTCAGGGCTTCGCCGTAGTCGCGGATGAGATACGCAAGCTGGCCGATAACTCCAAGCTGGCCGTGGGCGATATCAACAAAAACCTAGAGGAATTTACGGACAGCGTCATGTTTATGGCCAAGGAGTTCAACGATGAGTTCAAGAATATGGAGCAGAGTTCAAAGCTTTTAGAGCAGGTGACCAACATCGTCAAGAGCTCGGTGACTGACGTAAAGCAGATCGCCGACGAGATATCGGCATCGGCTGACGAGCTCTCGGGGACTACGGACAGGCTTACAAAGGTATTTGAAGGCGTGCAGGGCCTGGCCGCCATAGCGGAGGAAAACTCGGCGACATCAGAGGAGATGAGCGCCGCGGTAACGGAATACTCCGGCCAGATAACCAAGCTAGTGGATGATATCCATGAGCTGGAGAGGTTTTCCAAGTATTTCAAAGAGGAACTCAAAAAATATCAGATGTAAGGAGGAGCGGTATGGAAATATACGCGGGCGTGGACCTCGGCGGCACCAACATCGAGGTGGCGCTGACGGACGGGACCGGGAAGGTGATGACTCACAGGACCCATCCCACGGAAGCCGATCTCGGCAGCGCCAGGGTGATCGACAACATCATAGGTACGGTGAAGGAGATCTCCGGAGGCAGGGAGATAAAGGCTGTGGGCCTTTGCTCTCCGGGGATAATCGATGTGAAGAAGGGCGTATGTATTTTTGCAGGAAATTTGAATTTCAGAAATGTGGAGCTCAAGAGGCCGCTGGAGAATGCGCTTTCCATACCTGTCTTTGTGGAAAACGACGTTAACGCCGCGGCTCTCGGCGAATGGAGATTCGGAGCGGGCAGGGGCACGGACAACTTCATACTGGTGATGCTTGGCACGGGCGTGGGCGCAGGGGTCATAGCCGACGGACGCCTGATCCACGGCAGATCCAATGCCACGGCGGAGATAGGACATACCATAGTCGAAAAGGACGGGCTCTTCTGTAACTGCGGCGGAAGGGGATGCTTGGAGATGTACTCCTCCGCCACCGGGATAGTGCGCATGATGAAGCAATATCTAATGAAGGGGAATTATTCGTCGGTCACCGCCGATATACAGGGCGACTGGGACAGGCTTACGGCGGCCATGATAGCTCAAAAGGCGGCAGCCGGCGACAAGCTGTCACAGCAGGTGATACGAGAGGCGGCGGAGTATCTGGGGGTAGCTTTGGTAAACTACGTAAATACCTTCAATCCCGAGATGGTAGCCATAGGCGGCGGCGTGGCCAAGGCCGGAGACATACTGACGCAGCCCGTGAAAGAATTTATTTCCAGCAGGGCGATGGAAGTGCAGGCAAACGACGTCAGCGTGGTGCTATCCTCCCTGGGAGAGGATGCCGGTACTATCGGAGCCGCTGCGGTGGCCATAGAGAGTATAAAAACAGTGAAGGACCTATAGGTCTTTCACTGTTTTTATATCCGTTCAGTTTATGTTTATCTGCTCATGTTGATTCCCATCATTTTTTCAATATATGACGGGTTTATTATCGGCGATACGGTGAGGCTGCTGGAGACGGCTGCCGCCGCGCAGGCCAGGCCGCATTCTGCTGCCTTTTCAATGCGGTATCCGCCGTATATACCATAGACCATGCCTGCAAAGAGGGCGTCTCCCGCCCCGGTGGTATCCACCACGCGGGCGCTCATGCTGTCCAGGAAGCTGCCCTTTCCGTCATGGTACAGGTATATGCCCCTCTTTCCCAAGGTAATGACCACCACCTGCACTCCCTGCCGGTTTATGGATACGGCGGCTTCCTTGATGCCGGCGTCGCTCTTGATCTCCATGCCGGCGATGGCGGCGGCCTCCTCGACGTTGGGGGTTATGAGGTATATGTCCTCCAGCTGTCCCCTGAGGTATTCGGCCTTGGGCACCGAGACGGGCTCAACGCAGAAGGGTATGCCCCTCTGCTTGGCCTGGGACTTCAGGTAAACGAAGGTGTTTAATGGTAAATTTGTGTCGGCAGCTATGACGGAAGCCGCGTCCAAAGCCTTTATCCTGGAGCTTATGAACTCGGGCGTCATCTCGCTGAAGATCTCCATATCCGAGAGGGCGAGCGCCATGTCCCCGTCGGGGGACTCTATGGCCACATATGTGCCGGACGTCTTATGAGGTATCTTGTCGCAGGCCGAGATATCTATGCCCGACCTCTCCGCCTCCTTGAGCAGCATATCGCCGTACATGTCGTCGCCGACGAGGGTGATCAGCCTGGTCTTTACCTCCAGCCGCGCCAGATTTTCCGCTATGTTTCTGGCGACGCCTCCGGGAGAGAATTCTATCCTGCCCGGGTTGGACGTGACCGGAACTATATTGTCAAAGGATACCCCTTTTATGTCGAAATTTGTACCGCCCACCACTACCGCCGAGGCCTTTTCGTTTACTATATATCCCCTCTTCAGCATGCCCTTTTTCATCAGGCTGGATACGTGGGTAGCCACGGCGGACCGGGTGATGCCCAGCAGCCGTGCTATCTCCTCCTGAGATGCGGTGGGGTCCTCTATGATGATGTTTAAAACGCGCTTTTCCGCTTCTGTGATCATCGTATCACCAACTTTTGCTTATTTATGGTCTTATGTCCATAATATCATTATCCGCATTGATTTGCAACAACCGCTATATTTCTACGAAGACAAACTGAACAGGCAGATAGGTCGATGCGGGCGGTATCCACCTTATGGTCATGTCCTCTCCGGCTTCGATCTCGTCTATATACACGCCCTGCGTAAACGGCCTTATGGGGCTCTTGGGCGCCATAAAGCTGCCCGATTTGCTGGTCCATATCGGACCCTGATAGCTGCCGCCCGGTGCCATCAGCATTATTCTCATCTTCCTTCCGGCCTTTACGTGTATCTCGTACTCCAAGCCGTAGTTTCCGCTCAGCTTGGCGTCCTTATCCAACATCTGGTCCCTGCCGAGAAGCGTGGGGTCCAGAGTGCCGTCGGCCAATGTGAGCGCCTGCATCTTATCCACATATACGCTCAGCGTGCGCTTTGTTCCGGTAAACGTGCCCCTGTCATGGACGTCGGGGTCCAACAGCGGAAGCTCGTCGATCTTTTCCTCGGGATCGTCTATGCCGCTGTACTTTTCTCCCAGAGCGACGAAGTAGACCTCCACCTGTCCGCTGGTCTCCAGATCATATACCCCGTGTATGAGGTTGTTATAGGTAACGGGGGTATAGAAGTGGGTAGGGGACAACAGCTGGGTCTCGCCCGGCGCTAAGTCCATCCCGATGTTGAGGTTGTCGCCGTCCAATAGGTCGTATGTGACCTCGGCCCCTATCTGCAGCCATCTCCATGCCTCATAGCCCTGGTCGGTGGCGCCGAGATTGGCCCTCTTTATATTTACGTTCACATCCTCACTGCCGGTGTTCTTTACGAATACTCCAAATCTTAAGTTGTCCGGGAAGTCGCTGCCATAGAGTATGTGATTGACGCAGTAATAATACAATCTGGCCTTTCCGTTTACGGTAGCCTTGTATTGTATGCCCGGTTTGGTTATATACTCGGGCGAGTCGGAGAATACCAGGGTGTCCTGGTTATCCACCGGGGTCGTCTCTATCTGCGGTATCCTGTTTCCGACGAGACCGGTGGTGTCTATCACTTGGCCCCGCTTGGCGCTGAGTATCTGCGTTTTCATCTTCTGACTGTAGCCGAAATCCCGCTCATAGGACTGTTCCCTGTCGTTTAAAGAGGGAACGTAGGCCGTGGGGCTCTCCCCAGAGTACATGTTGTTGCCGTCTATGGTCTTTACGTAGTAATGCGGTCCGGCATCCGGATCGGCGGTATCCGTGTACTTCGTATCGGTCGTGAAGTCCAGAAGTGTTTCCTTGCCGTTCATTATTCTGTATACCGCATATTTCTTTGCGCCTGCCGCGGCTGTCCATTCAAGGTTTATCTGGTTGTTTTCCGTACGGGTTATATAGAGATTCTCCGGCGGAGCCGGTCCGTTTGCCGGATGATAGAACCTGTAGAACAGCGTGGCCGTCTCGGCGCGGGTCAGTGTGTCCTGAGGGTGGAAACTTCCGTCGGGGTATCCTCCCATAATGCTCAGCTGCTTTGCAGCATATACAAACCCGCGGGCCCATGAGGATATCTTTTTATCGTCGGTGTAGCCAGTGTCCTTGTTCGCCCCTTCTTTTATCGTATCGGAGGCGGAGGTCGTCGCCATTATGGCGGTTATGGCCTGCTCGCGTGTGACGGGCCTGTCCGGTCCGAAGGTGCCTGAGGAGAGTCCCGACATAAAGCCCGCCGCGACTACGGAGTCCACGGCCGACTTTCCCCAGTAGCTTTCCGGTACGTCGGTGAAGGTCTTGGGGTTTTCCGGCGCGCTGAGCCTGTATACCTTGTTCATGATGGTGGCGAATTCGCCCCTGGTGATCTTATCATTAGGTCCGAAGAGTCCGTTTCCGCGGCCGCCGAGTATTCCCCGGTTCGTAAGATCGGTTATTGCTTCCAATGCCCAGCAGCCTTCCACGTCGGTGTAAGGATACGGCGTCTGGGCCGATACTGCGGTGCTGCTCAAGAGCAGACATAGTACGACTATAGCTATAGTTAATCGTCTTTTCATTTACATCCTCCTCTTCCCCGCGATTATAACATTTTAATGTTACAGTAATATTACAAAAAAGCTACAAATCGGTTAATAAATCGCGGGCATGCGCGGCGAATTTTATGAACTTTTAGTACAAGATATCAAATAACGTTCGGATCTGCACTTGATTTATGCTTCGCTTTCTGATAATATACACAAGGGAGAGACCCCACCGTTAGGAGGGATTTTGTATGAAATATGACGTTATAATAGTGGGAGCAGGTCCGGCGGGAATTTTCGCTTCATACGAACTTATGCTGAAGCGGCCCGGCCTTAAGGTACTGCTGCTGGAAAAGGGCAGGGCGATAGAAGGCAGAAACTGTCCCATCGGCCGGGGCACCAGCTGCAGCGACTGTGATCCCTGCTCGATAACCAGCGGCTTTGGAGGAGCCGGCGCGTTCAGCGACGGCAAGCTGACCCTGACTACCGAGTTCGGGGGAGCGCTGGACGGATACATCGGAAAAGATGAGGTGGAAAACCTTATAAGGTATATAGATGGTATCTATGTAAACTTCGGGGGCACGACGGAGACGCACGGCACCGACAGGGAGAAGATAAAGGAGCTGACCAGAAAGGCCGCCGCAGCCGATCTCAAGTTCATACCCGCGGAGATCAAGCATCTGGGTACGGAAAAGTGCTTCGAGATACTAAAAAACATGCAGGCGTACCTGTCCGAGAGGGTCGATCTTATGACCGGCTGCACCGTGAAGGATATACTGACGGAGGATGGAAGGGCCGTGGGCGTCTCGACGGATAAGGGAGACTATTACGGAAAGTATATCATGGTCGCCCCCGGAAGGAACGGGGCGGGCTGGTTCAGGGAGCAGTGCGGCGAGCTGGGCCTCAAGACTGTGAACAATGCCGTGGACATAGGCGTCAGGGTGGAGGTGCCGGCCGAGATAATGGAGGACGTCACCGACGCCGTATACGAGTCCAAGCTGATATATTTCACCAAGTCCTTTGACGACAGGGTGAGGACGTTCTGCATGAATCCCTACGGGGTGGTCGTGGAGGAGAATGTGGACGGCCTTAAGACGGTGAACGGCCACAGCTTTAAGGATAAGAGGACTTCCAACACCAACTTTGCGCTGCTGGTCTCCAAGGAATTCACCGAGCCCTTCCATGAACCGATAGATTACGGAAAGTACATCGCCCGGCTTGCAAATATGCTGGGCGAGGGAGTGATAGTGCAGAGGCTGGGCGATCTCTTGGACGGCAGGAGGTCGACGCCGGAGAGGATAAAGAGGGGCCTGTTGGAGCCGACCCTGAAGGCCGCGGTGCCGGGAGACCTGAGTCTGGTCCTGCCTTACAGGCATCTCACCGATATCATAGAGATGCTGCAGGCGATGGATAAGGTAGCGCCGGGCGTGTATTCCAAGCACACGCTGCTGTACGGGGCGGAGGTCAAGTTCTATTCCTCGCGGGTGGATCTTACCGACGCTCTGGAGACGAAGATAGGCAACCTGTATGCGGCGGGAGACGGCGCGGGCGTGAGCAGGGGCCTGGCCCAGGCGTCGGCGTCCGGCGTGCTGGTGGCAAGACAGATACTGGAAAAGGTGGGAGATTAAATGAGCGTAAGGTGTATAGTTGGCGCCCAGTGGGGCGACGAGGGCAAGGGCAAGATAACCGATTATCTGGCGGAGAGCAGCGACGTGGTGGCCCGGTACCAGGGGGGCAGCAATGCGGGACACACCGTGGTAAAGGGCGGCGAGGTGTTCAAGCTGCATCTGGTGCCGTCGGGCATACTCTATGATAACTGCGTGAACATAATAGGCAACGGGGTGGTGGTGGACCCGCCGCTGCTGTTAAAGGAGCTGGACGAACTTGAGGAAAAGGGCCTGGCCTGCGGCAACTTCAGGATCTCGGACAGGGCCCATGTGGTGCTTCCCTTCCACAAGACGATGGATATGCTGATGGAAAAGAGCCGCGGCGCGGGAGACATAGGAACCACCATGAGGGGAATAGGCCCGGCCTATACCGATAAGATCAGCAGGAACGGCATACGCATGAACGAATTTGTTGATGGCGAAGCTTTAAAGTCGAAGATAGCTTCCGCCCTTGAGGAAAAGGACCCGATAATAGAGAAGGTATACGGCGGGCGCAGGCAAGAGTCGTTTTATGTGGAATATGAGCAGTACGGAAACAGGCTCAAGCCCTATGTGGCCGATACGTCGGCGCTGCTGTACGGATATATAAAGCAGGGAAAGAACATACTTTTAGAGGGGGCGCAAGGGACTCTTTTGGATATTGACCACGGGACCTATCCCTACGTCACCTCGTCCAGTCCTACGTCGGGCGGAGCATGCACCGGCCTGGGCATAGGGCCCACGCTGATAGACGAGGTGCTGGGCATAGCCAAGGCGTATACCACGCGGGTGGGCAAGGGTCCCTTCCCAACGGAGCTGGACGGCGGACAGGCGGACTATATAAGGGACAAGGGATGCGAGTACGGCACCACGACCGGCAGAGCGCGCCGGGTGGGCTGGCTGGACCTGGTCATCCTGAGGTACGCCGTGAGGGTGAACGGCCTTACGTCTCTGGCAATCACCAAATTGGACACATTGAGCGGCCTCAAGGAGATAAATGTCTGCACCTCTTACCGGATGGCGGGCAGGGATCTATATGATTTTCCCGCGGATCTGGGCGTATTGGGAGAAGCACGACCGGTCTGCAGCGCCCTTAAGGGATGGGATGAGGATATATCCGGGACAAAGGACTTCGAAGAGCTTCCCAAGGAAGCGAAGGACTATATACACTTCATAGAGGATAACGTCGGGGTGCCGGTGAGCATTATATCGGTGGGCCCGGAGAGGCATCAGACGATCATAAGATAAGATCAGGCCGTGACATTCTTGCGCAACCGCACGATTTGTAACGGTTTGACGGTTTTCCTGAAAGTCAAAAGCGGGTATCACAGTATTTTTGTGATACCCGCTTATTTTTTTATACCTATTCTCCTATCTGCGTGCGGTACATGGCTGCATAGTGCCCGTTCAGCGCCATCAGCTGTTCATGATTTCCCTGCTCGGCTATTTTCCCGTCTTCTATCAGGATTATTATATCCGAATCGCGGATAGTACTCAGGCGGTGCGCGATGATAAACGAGGTGCGTCCCTCGGTGATGGCCGACATGGCGCGGTGGATCTTCTGTTCGGTGACCGTATCCACGGAGCTGGTCGCCTCGTCTAAGATGAGGATGGGGGCATCGGCAAGCACGGCGCGGGCTATGGTAAGCAGCTGCCGCTCGCCCTGGCTGAGTTCGTCCCCGCCCTGCGCAAGCACGGTGTCGTATCCGTGCGGGAGACGCCGTATAAACGCGTCTGCGCCCGCAATGCGCGCGGCTTCTTCGATCTCGGACATCGGCACGTTTTCCCTGCCGTAGCTTATATTGTTCTTCACCGGCTCGGCAAACAGCGCCGTGTCCTGCAGCACCACTCCGAAGGCCTGTCTTAAGTCCTTCATGCGGTATTCGCGCAGATCGTGTCCGTCCAGCAGTATCTCTCCACCGCTCACATCATAAAACCGGGTCAGCAGATTGATGATCGTCGTCTTTCCGGCGCCCGTAGGTCCCACAATGGCCGCCTTGGTCCCGGCGGGGATGCTTATGGATATATCCTTTAGGATCTGCCTGCCGCCGGAGTATCCAAATACGACGTGCTTCAGCTCGATGTCGCCCTTGGGCGCGGCGAGAGGCAGGGCGTAAGGCACGTCCTCCGGTTCCGGCTGCTCGTCGATGATCTCGAAAATACGTTCTGCTCCCGCGACGGCCGTTTGAAAGTTGTTGTAGATATTGGCGATCTCCACAAAGGGACGCGTGAACTGCCTGACATAGAGCAGAAAACTGGAGATCATGCCTATGGATATCAGTCCGCGTACGGCCATTACGCCGCTGACTACGGAGATAGCCACGTAGCTGAGATTGTTTATTACGTTCATTATGGGCATCAGGGCCCCCGACCAGATCATGGCGTTGGTCGCGACCCTGCAAAGATTATCGTTGCTCTCCTCGAATTCCCGTATCATCGGCTGTTCCCTGCAGTAGGCCTTTACGATGTTCAGCCCGGAAATGCTCTCTTCTATCTGCCCGTTCAGCTTGCCCAGATCCCTCTGCTGCTCGGCGAACAGTTTGCCTGTGCGCCTTGTTATGATACGGGTCAGCAGGAATATGAGTCCGACGGCGGCCAGCGATACGGTGGTGAGCAGCGGGCTCAAGTACAGCATGATACAGAGTATGCCCAGTATCGTAAAAATAAAGGTGAGAAGCTGCGTCAGCGAGGTGGAGATGGTATTGCTGATGTTGTCCACGTCGTTTGTCAGCCGGCTCATGAGTTCACCGTGCTGCCGCCGGTCGAAGAAGGACAGCGGCAGTTTTTTCATCACCCCGAACAGCGTCGTGCGTATATGGTAAATGATATTCTGGCCGACGGAGGCCATGAGGTACTGCTGAAGGAAGCGGACCAGCCAATCGCACAGATACAGCGCAAACAGCGACAGGATGATGATCTCCGCGGGATCTCCGCGGGTTATGGCAGTCACCACATTACCGATGATGAGCGGAGACAGTATGGCCGAAGCGGAGGTCAGCGCGGACAGCAACAGTATCCAGCCCAGTCCGTCTCTGTGCCCTTCCGTCAGGTCCCAAAGCCGGCGCAGGGTGCCCTTCATATTTTTGGGTTTTACCACGACCCTGCCGCGGGAGTGATGACCGGGGCCGCTCAAATTAACCGGGGGAGGGGTCATATTGCTATTCGGCATCTTCACCGCCTCCTATCTGTGATTCATAAATTGCCCTGTATGTCGGACAGCAAACCATCAGCTGACTGTGACTGCCGTATCCCTGTACGGAGCCGTTTTCCAGGCAGAGGATACGGTCGGCGCGCATCACGGTGGAGATCCTCTGACTGACCAGCAGCACCGTCATATTGCTGATCTCCTGCCGCAGTCCGTTCAGTACGGCGGCCTCTGTCTGAGCGTCCAGCGCGCTGGTGCAGTCGTCGAGTATCAGGATCTTGGGATCGCGTACCAGCGCCCTTGCCAGCGCAAGCCGCTGTTTCTGACCGCCGGAGAGGTTTACGCCGGCCTGGCCCAGCATCGTGCCGTATCCGTCCGGAGAGGCATTGATAAAGGAATCCGCGCAGGCTATCTCGGCGGCTTCCCGTACCTCGTCCTCGGCGGCTTCCCTGCGTCCCCATCTCAGATTATCCATGATGGTCCCGCTGAACAGCAGCGCCTTTTGAGGAACGACGGCCACAGCCGTACGCAGCACTTTTTCATCCATCTGCGTCACGTCGATGCCGTCGATGAGCACCTTTCCCTCCGAGGCATCGTAAAAGCGCGGAACGAGGTTTACCAGCGTGGTCTTTCCCGAACCGGTGGGACCGATGATGCCTATCGTCTCTCCGGGCCCGGCATGGAAGCTGACGTGGCTCAGCGATTCATTTCCGGCTCCCGAGTAGGAGAAGGACACGTCTTTAAAGTCTATGCCGCCGCAAACGTCAGGGTAAAGCGGCTTTTCCGGCAGACTCTGGACCGGCTTTTCCGCAAGGACCTCGCCGATGCGCTCCGACGACGCCATGGCGCGGACGGCGGTATTGAGGGTATTGGATATCATGTTCAGGGAAAACAGCACCTGGGTCATGTAGTTTACCGAGGCCATCAGCCTGCCTATCTGGGAACTGTCCTGACGCCGGGATATCCAGAGCAGGACGACGATGCCCATGTTCACGGTCAGGTTAATCAGCGGGGAAAACACGGCCATCGTACGCATGGCGGATGTGCCCGCATCCGCCATATCCAGAGACGCCGCCTGGAATTTTGCGGTTTCCTGATCCTCGGCGTTGAACGCCTTTACGACGCGCACCGACGATAAAAATTCCCTGCTGACATTGTTCAGCCGGTCCAGCGTCATCTGCAGTTTTCCGAATTTGGGATAGCCGATGCGCATATTGCCGGCGATCAGCAGCGCGGTGATGAACAGTATGACGGCGATGATCGGGATCTGCCGCGGAGTCTGTACTATGATCAGCACGATGGCGCCGATACATGTGATGGGCGCCTTTACCATCATCCTCATGCAGCTGTTGATGAACTCCTGGATCTGGGTAACGTCGTTTGTTATGCGCGTTATGATGGACGCAGGCTGTAGGCGGTCTATGTTTTCCAGCGAGAGCGACAGAACGTTCCCGTACATGTCGCTGCGCAGTTCCCTGCCTATGGCCTGCGAAGTGCGGCTGGCAAATATATTCCTCATTACCGCGGAAAAGGCTCCCACCAGCGCTATGGCAAGCATGACGGCGCCGTAATGCAGTATCAGTTTTATGTCCGCACCGGCTATGCCCTCGTCGATGATATTGGCCATGAAGGCGGGCTGGAGAAGATCGGCAATGGCCTCCAGAGTGAGAAAAAAGGTCGACAATAAAAATATGCTCAGATGTTTCTTTAAATAGTGTGCAATAAGTTTCACGGATCAATTTCCTTCCTGCTGAGATATTATGATTTCAAGCTTCTGTCTGATCTCTTCAAGAAATTGAGACAGCTGCCGTTTTTCATCCTCTGTGTATTCGCTGAAGACGCTGTCCGCAAGCTGTGCGCGGGCGGCATACGCGTCCTCCGCGACCTTATGTCCCGACGAGGTCAGCGTCACGTCCACATTTCTCTTATCCGCCTCGTTGGCCTTTCTCGTCACATATCCCGAGTTCTCCATGTTCTCAAGCTGTTCGCTCAGCGTTGCCGAACGTCTCCCGGTGATCTCTATAAGCTCCCGCTGGGTGAGCGTTCCGTTTTCCAAAAGCAGTATGAGCAGCCTGCTCTGCCCACGGTATTTTTGAGCCATGTGCAGCGAGTGAGAGCAGCGGAAGAGCGTGTGTAACAATGAAAGATTGTCTGTATTCTCCATTTGCAAAACCTCCGATTCTTTAGGTACCTTGTAATTATACTTCATCGGAATAAGAATTGCAAGGTCCCTAAAGAATAAAAAGATATAAAAAAACAGCCACCTCTTAAGGTGGCCGCACTAATTACGGATAAACCCGGCAGACCGTGACAAATAGTGCAATTTAGCGGCTGCGCGAGATCGTCATCAATCTGAATCAATCGTAATAGCCCTTTCTACACCGCGCCATAAAATAATAGAACAGGATGAGCAGCGGTACGGTAGCCCACTGCGTCAGGGTGAGAAATCCCACGCCCCATGTATCGCTGACGTATTTTACTATGTACAGGGGGTTTTCCCTGACGCTCTCCTCGATCAAGCCCCGCAGCAGTTGATGATAGAACAAGAACGACCAGAACTGATATCCGTAGTGCGGGCTGCTCTTTTGGATATAGAAATACCTTATCAGCAGTATGGCGCCTATGGCGGAAGCCATGAGCTGGGCGGGCCATCTGCCGAAGGAGAAGGCCGTCAGTCTGCCAAGGACCTCTCCGTTGAATATGTTCCCTATCCTTACCAGTATATATCCGATGCAAAGCCCGGGCACCGCAAGATCCGCCAGCATAAACAGGTTGAGGTTTTTGCGCCTGGTGTACCACCAGCCTGCCAGTACGCCGCCGAGCAGACCGCCGTGCCAGGCCAGGCCGCCCTCGTACGTCTTGAACACCTGCAGCGGGTTGTGGATGAACCAGCCGGGGTCATTGGTGAGTACGAACATCAGGCGCGCGCCTATAACGCCGAAGATTATCACCAGCAGGACGGCGTTGTACAGATCGTCCTCGTCTACGCCTCTCTTTTTGCCCTCGGCGACGAGGTATATCATGCCCAGAAGCATGGAGACGGCCATAAATATGCCGTACCAGCGCACCGATATAGGACCTATACTGAAGGCCACCGGGTTGAGATTCAAGTACATAGGTTATCCCCTTTCTTCGTTTGCCGTGAATTTTATAATTGCGGACATGCAGCGCATTTTGTACCACATATGTACTACATTATCCACATTATACTACAAATTATGCCGCCGAGAAAGGTTCTAATATTTACTGCGGGATAGTATTATAATAACAGACACGATAGGGGGGGGATATCCGTTGAAAAAATATAGGAATTTCATAATTGCGATTCTGGTCGTTGCCCTGGTCATGGGAGGATACCTTTATATCTCGGCGGACAGAAACGACGAGTACATAATAGACGCTCAGATAGATACCCGCGTGATGGCGCTGACCGGGAGGGAGACGGTGAAATATGCCAATACCGCGGACGTGCCGCTGAAGGAAATATACTTTCACCTTTACCCCAACGCATTCAGGGATGATTCCGTTGCGCCGTTTCCGCAGGACGAAATGGACCTGGCCTACCCCGAAGGCTTTTCCCCCGGATACATAGACGTGCTGGGGGTGAAGGTCAGGGATAAGGAAACGCAGTTCGACATAGACGGCACCAACATGAAGGTCTTGCTGCCCCGCGAGCTGATGCCGGGTAAAACTACGGATATAGCCATAAACTTCATGGTAAAGCTGCCGCCCTGCGACGGCAGATTCGGGTACGGCAAAAATACCATACGGCTTGCCAACTGGTATCCCATCGTCAGCGTATACGAAAAGGGAGGCTGGGACGAGGATCCCTATTACGCCACGGGAGACCCCTTCTACAGCGGGATCGCAAACTATACGGTGAGGATGGCCGTGCCTTCGGAATATACCGTTGTGTCCACCGGAACGGCAAGGGCTGAGGAGAGTCAGGCAAACAAGATCTGGTATATAAAGGCGGAAAACGTAAGGGACATGGCCGTAGTACTCTCCGACAAGTTCAAGGTGAAGAGCGGCAAATATGACGGAATAGACGTAAATTCATACTATTTCGGTGATGACAAGATAGGCGAGCGGTCGCTCACATATGCCGCCGATGCGCTGAGATACTACAGCGAGACCTTCGGCAAGTATCCCTATCCCGAATACGACGTCGTGGCGGCGGATTTTTATATCGGAGGAATGGAATATCCCCAGCTGGTAATGATCGACCGGTCGCTGTACAGCAAAAACAATATATTCGTTCTGGAACAGGTGATCGCCCATGAGACCGCGCATCAATGGTGGTACGGAGTAGTGGGAAACGACGAGGTAAAGGAGCCTTGGCTGGATGAAGCCCTCACCGAGTATTCCACCATGCAGTACTTCCGCAAATTCTACGGCAGCGAGCTGTCAGACAGGTTCTGGAAGGCCTACGAAGGCTTTGCGGATAAGTATTCGGACAGCCCGAGAAAGGTGACGGATTCCGTGGATAAATTTACCGACGGCAGCGAATACAGCGCCGTGATCTATGAAAAGGGTGCGCTCGGCCTCAAGAAGATAGAGGATGAGGTGGGCAGAGATACCTTTATAAAGGGTTTAAGGGAATACTATAAGCAGAACAGATATAAAAACGCCGCCGCAAATGACCTGATCGAGGCCATCGGCAAGGCGGCGGGGAAAGATTTGAAATCTTATTTTAAGAAGACCATCGGTCTATCGCACACTACCCAGGCCGGCGTCACTCTCGCCTTGGCGGCATGGTCTATATGGTTTTGATCAAACAACAGACCGCGACGAATCGTGCAGCCAACACAGCAAGCAAAATTACAGTGCAATTTCGCGTTTGCACGAGAATGGCGTCGGTCTGCTTAAATGGCTTGGATCTTCTTGAGCCTAATATCATCGCCGTAAAAGGCGTAAATGCGGAAATTGCCGAATATCCGGGAGCATATCCTCTCGGGATATGTGTTCATGAGCTCTTCTAGATTGAAGTTGGTGGATATTATCATCTTTTTTCCGGCAAGCAGCCGGGCATTGATTATATTGAATATCACCTGTTCACTGTAAGCCGTCGCTGATTCGGTACCCAGGTCGTCTAAGATGAGGAGGTCGCATTCTTCAATGAGCGCGGCCTCCTCCGTATCCTCTCCCAAGGCCGTCTTTCTCAGGACGTCGATGAGATCGGGAGCCGTCTGATAGATCACGGTATAGCCTTTATCTATCAGGTCCTTGGCTATGCAGTGCGACAGGAAAGTCTTACCCAGTCCCGAATTGCCATAAAAAAACAGACTGCAGTCCGCATCGGGAAAGCTGTTGACAAACTTTATGCATTCCAGATAGATGTTCTCCATATTCTTTTTGGGAGATTTGGCCGAGTCTCCGAAGGGTTGATCCGAATAGAGGCTGATGTCAAAGCTCTCAAAGTTTTCATATTTGAGCACGCTCTTTAAATGGGAAAGATCGTAGAGGGCGCTTATGACGTTCTGCTTTAGGCAGTGGCACATGGCGCCGCCGACGTAACCGGTGTCCTTACAATCCGCGCACTCGTATTTTATCTGCATGCAGTCCGGGGAGTAGCCGTGTGACGCCAGTATTTCCTGTTTTTCCCTTTTTAAAGAGTCTATCTTCGCCGAGAGCTCGTCCAATATATGGCCGCAGTTTTCCGGCAGGCGGTAGGCCTCGTTTATCTTCTCCAGTCCTACGGACGATATCTCGCCGTCTATTTCCCTGATGCGGGGAAACCTCTTATATATTTCCTCCCTGCGGGCCAAGAGGTCACGGCGGTCCCTATCCCGTTTCTTCTCATACTGCATGAGTATTTTGGATAATGGGCTATTCACCGGAGCCGCTCCTCTCCAGCAGGCGCTTTTCCAGTTCCTTTACATCGTAGCTCCGCTGGTTGTAGCTGTTGAAATAATGCTTGGGGGCCACGAATCCTGCGGCGGTCTTAGGCTTAGACACAGGCTTGCCGTTTCCCTTGTTGGTGATGACCTTGTTTATATAATTGAAATTGGGTTTGTTGATATTCATTATGCAGACGTTACAGGCCTCCAGTATGTCGTCCTCGCTGGCGTTCTGCTCGTCCATCCATTGGTTTATCATATTCTTATGGGCCTCCGCTATTTCGTCGGGATTGAGCCCCAAAGCCTGATAGACCTTCCGGTAGATGTTCCAGCGCTTTTCTTCGCTCTGCAGATGTTCTTCCACGTCGTAGCCGTTTCTTATGCCCGCGTCGTACCATCCCTGGGCGACCTTGGACATGTAGTTCAAATTGGTCTTCTTTTTCTGCAGGCAGTATTCCACCAACAGCGCCGGGATCTCCAGGGAAAAGCCGTATTTGTCGAGCCATTCCAGAAAAGTATCCATCTCTTTGGGAGACAGCGGCCTGCCCAGCTGGTTCTCTATGTACTCAAACATCGACTCCATCTCGGATGTCTCGTATCCGTCCGCTTTTTGATGTGTATAATTTACGGATTCAGGGGAAATATATATAATGCTGCAGATGTTTCCTCCGCTGGATTTATATTGTATAAGTCCCTGCGAAGCCCAGTAATCCAATGCCTTGTGGAATGTGTCGGTATCCATGCCCAGCATTTTGGAAATATCGCGGATGTCCATCTTTATCCCCTGATAGAGCAGATATAGTCCGAGCATATATACTTTTATATATTCACCGGGCGCATCCGGCAGGTATCCGGTTATAAACGCGTTGGATACCGGTGTGCTGCCGATCCCGCTTTCATCAAAACGAAATTCCAACATATTCATCCCCCTCTGAAATAATTATATCATATAAGTCGGGGGTACGGATTAATATTATTTTATACCTTTCATAACATGATATTAGAGAAAACACTGTTTCTTGCGGCCTGCGCCAAGCCCTTTCAGATTTATGACAGCCGGCAGGAAAGAATAGGAAAATCTTTGTTAAGTCTTTTAATTACTGCCACATTATACTATAATATGAAGTTGTGGGCCGAAAAAGACAAAAGAAAGGGATGAGGTATGGAGACGGAAAGTAATATAAAAAACTTTTTTAGAGATAAGAAACTGATACCCATTGTTTTGGCTTTGCTTACATTTTTATCATGCCTGTTTTATTTTTCCGGCTTTGCATATGCGGTCGTCGTTGACGGTAAGGCGATTGGATACGTAAAGCAGCAAGATGAGGCCGCCGAAGCTATCAAAGAGGCTAAGGATTACATAAAAAAATTTTATGGGTTGGACGCATCGACGGCGGATGAGGTGGAATACCAAAGGGCCAGGCCTCCTAAGGGGCAAATAATGGACAAGGAGCAGTGCAAGATCGCTTTCTTGAACGGCCTGGACTTTAAAGCTCATGCCGCTTGTATATACATAGATGGTAAAAAGGCGGTGGCATTGAAGGACAAGGCGGCTGCCGAGAGCACTCTGGACACAATAAAAACGCTGCTCTCCGGCGGCGACGCGAATGCCTCCTTCAAGCAGAAGGTGGAGATCAAAGAGGAAAATGTGGCGCCAGGCGAGGTGACACAGACGGATAAGGCCCATGACATACTCTTGAAGAGCGACAAGATGACCACATATACGGTAAAACAGGGAGACACCCTGTGGAATATTGCCATAGCCAACGGTACGTCGGCGGACAAGCTGCTGGCGCTGAACAAGGACATCAAGGAGACGACGATGCAGCCGGGCGATACCGTGGTTTTGGACAAACCCCAGCCGCTGGTCACCGTGGTGACCAAAAATGTGGTGACGTTCAACATGCCGATACCCTTTGAGATCGAGAGCGTAGGCGACAGCAGCCTTCCCATCAGGATCACGAGGGTGAAGCAGGAGGGTGTGGACGGCAGCAAGAAGGTGCAGGCGGAGATAGTCAAGGAAAACGGAGTAGAGGTGGCGAGAAACGTCCTGAGCGAAGAAGTCCTTTCGCAGCCCGTCAAGAAGATAGTGAGGATAGGCACCAACAGGACATTGGCATCGGGGATATTCTCCTATCCGGTGACCGGAGTGCTGACATCCAGATTCGGACAGAGATGGGGCCGGGAACACACCGGCGTGGATCTGGCGGTAGCCAAGGGTACAAGGGTCAAGGCGGCGGACGGAGGCAAGGTGATCTTTGCCGGAAGCTGCAGCGGATATGGCATACTGGTAAAGATAGACCATGGCAACGGATATGTCACATACTACGGACACCTGAGCAAGACGCTGGTGAGCCGTGGCGAAAGGGTGGCCAAGGGTGACGTGATAGCCCTGTCCGGCAATACCGGACATACTACCGGTCCGCATCTTCATTTTGAGGTGAGGAAGAACGGGACGCCCGTGAACCCGCTGAGCTACCTGAGCAGATAGGTCATAGCGAAGCAGAGTGCAGCTAAATTGCAGTACAATTTAGCGGTTGTGATTTTAGGCGCGGCCTGAACAAAACATATGGATTTTAATTCTATTAGACAAGGCCTTCTAATATCTATATAATGATAATGTGATATGGATATAAGGGGGCCTTCTTATGAAGAGACGACTTTTCCCAATAGTGCTGCTGATCGTTGCACTACTTTTTTCAGCCGGGGCGGCCATGCCCAAGGCGATGGTCACATTTTATCCCGTCTATAAGGATATAGCCTCGCATCACATGATAAGCAATCTTGACGATTATGAGATATATGATACGGCTCATTTCAATATATACCACAGGGAAAACGAAGACATAAAGGATATAGCAAAGCAGGCGGAGAGAAGCTACCGGTTCATTACGGACGATATGAACTATTCTCCTCAGGCAAAGATAGACCTTTTGGTGTTTCCCAACTATGAGACGATGGACTCCTTCATGGGGCTCAAGGGCGAGAATGCCGAAGGCGCTTATAAAGAGGGCGTATTGGGCGTGCTGTCGCCGTCGGTGACCGGCGGCCTTGACCCGGGGGTGATACCTCACGAGCTCACGCATCTGGTGGTGGACGACATAGCCAAGGGCAATTACCCCATATGGTTCACCGAAGGAGTGGCCCTGCTGGAGGAATACAGGATAAACGGCTTTCTCTGGGGGCAGGGAGTAGACGAGGGAAAGGACCGTTATACGGTGGCGCAGCTCACCGATTCCTTCAATGAACTGGATACGGATATGGCCTATAAGAGGTCGCTGGATATGATAAAGGGCATATCCGACGATAAGGGCTACGAGTCGCTGCTCAAGGTCATAGGATATCTCGGCAGGGGCGACGACCTGAAGACGGCGCTGTCGGAGATCGGGGTGGGAATAAATTCCTTAAACAATTTTTAAGCAGGAATCGCAGGCTTATTGTAGAATTATATAGCGGGGTGATTTACATGGACGCTAAGATACTTGTCGTTGACGATGAAAAACCCATAGTGGACATACTTAAATATAATCTGGAAAAGGAAGGGTACAATGTGCTGACGGCCTACGACGGGGAAGAGGCGATAAAGATCGCCACCAGCGAGGAGCCCGACCTTATACTGCTGGATATAATGCTTCCCAAGGTCGACGGCTTTTCCGTATGCAAGACGCTGAGGCAGAAGCTCAGCACCCCCATAGTCATGGTGACCGCCAAGGAGGAAGAGGTGGACAAGGTGCTGGGCCTGGAGCTGGGCGCAGACGATTATGTGGTGAAGCCGTTCAGCATGCGGGAGCTTTCGGCGCGAATAAAGGCCAATCTCAGGCGGATACAGATGAGCGAAGACCCGGACGGCAAGATAATAAGCTATGGGGACCTCGTCATAGATCTGGAAAAATATGTGGTGCGGAAGAAGGGAAAGCAGATAGACCTGACGTCTCGGGAATTTGATCTTTTAAAGTTCCTTGCGGTAAACAGAGGCCAGGTCTTTTCCCGGGACATACTTTTGGAAAAGGTGTGGGGATACGAGTATTACGGCGATATGAGGACGGTGGATGTTACGATAAGGAGGCTGCGGGAGAAGGTGGAGGAAGACCCGGGAAGCCCCAGGTACATATGCACCAAAAGAGGTGTTGGATATTACTTCGGTGAAGAATAAGGGGTACATGAGCATCCAGTGGAAGATAGTTACCATATACATGCTGCTTATATTGGTGGCCATGGAGATAACGGGCTACTATATACTCAAGTCCTTCGAGAAGCAGGAAAAGGAAAAGCTCATGTCGCAGCTTCAGTCCCAGGCGTCCAATATCTCGTGGACGTTCAGAGACAATCTCGGGAATGCGGATATCAACGACCTGGGGGATATATATATCTATCAGGGCTCCGAGCTCAAAAGCATATATATACTTAATAAGGATGGCACGGTCATCACCGGCACGGACGGCACGGTAAACAAGGTGCTTACGCCTGCGGTATTGTCCGCACTTAAGGGCCAGGCCCAATCGGAGGAGGGCCGGGACACTGCGACGGGAGAGACGACCCTGAGTCTGGCCGGTCCCATGAAAAATTCCGGCGGATCGGTGGAGGGCGCGGTATACCTTTCTGCGTCTACCGAGGGTATAGACGGTACTTTAAACGACGTCAGGACGATACTGCTGAGCGCTACCGCCATGGCCATGGGCATCACGGCGGTCCTGGGCTTTTTCCTTTCACGGACCATAGCGGACCCCATAAAGGAGGTCACCGGCAAGGCGGAGAGTCTGGCGGCCGGGAATTTCGACGATCGTGTGAACGTGATCTCCAATGACGAGATAGGCAGACTGGGCAGTATGTTCAATTATATGAGCGACAGGATAGCGGACATGCTCGACGAGATAGCCAGCGACAAGAGCAGGGACGAGGCCATACTCAAGTATATGAGCGACGGCGTGGCCGCAGTCCGCAGGGACGGGACCATACTGGTGGTAAATATAGCCGCCGGGCAGCTGCTGGGCAAGAATATCCATAAGGATGACAATCTGTTTGACATAATGGACGAATACGACGGCCAGGCCATAGCCGACTCCTTCGAGGGCGAGGGCAGCCATGAGGCCACGCTCAGCACCGGCAGGTATATACTCAATATCCATACGGCGCCTTTCAAGAATGAGAAGAACGAGACGGACGGCTATGTGGTGGTGATGCATGATATAACCGAGCAGCAGAAGCTGGACAACATGAGGAAGGAATTCGTTGCCAACGTCTCCCATGAGCTCAAGACGCCGATAACCACGATAAAGAGTTATGCGGAGACGCTGGCGGGCGGAGCGCTGGAGGACAAAAACGTCTCGGTGAAGTTCCTGGATGTGATAAACGATGAGGCGGACAGGATGAACAGGCTGGTGAGCGATCTGCTGCAGCTCTCCCGGATGGACTACGGACGGGAAAAGTGGCGCATGGAGGAAGCCGATCTCGGTAAGCTTGCGGCGGACAGTGCGGAGAAGATAAGGGTGCTGGCGCAGGAGAAGTCGCAGACCATATCCTGTGACATTGCCGGAAGAGTATCCGCTAAGATAGACAAGGACAGGATGGAGCAGGTGATCCTGAACATACTGGGCAACGCCATAAAGTATACGCCGGAGGGCGGCAGGATAACGGCAAGAGTGTATAGGGAAGACAAATGGAACGTCATATCCGTGAAGGACAACGGTATAGGGATACCCAAGGAGGATCTGCCCCATGTGTTCGACAGGTTTTACAGGGTGGACAAGGCTAGGTCGAGAGAGATGGGGGGCACCGGGCTGGGGCTCTCCATCGCGGGGGAGATAGTGAACGCCCACGGCGGAAGGATCGACATAGCCAGCGAGGTAGATGCGGGGACGGAAGTCAAGATCTACCTTCCCTCCATAACAATATAAGGCCGATGACATTCTCGGTCTGCAGTTTAGGCCATGTGATCCAAGCCATGTAATATTAATGTAACTATGTAATATTAATGTAAAGCAACTGTAACATGTTTGTAATATATTATATATATAATAGAGATGAAGCTGTAATGGGAGAGAGGTAGGAAGTATGAAAAAGATATCCTTACTGCTTGTATTAATAATGCTGCTTATGGCATCCTCTCCAGCCTTTGCTGATGGGACGGAAACACAGCTTATACAGCTATATTCCGACCTGCCTGCGGTGGCTTATACTTCTACGTCCGCCATTTCGGGCAGGGTAGTGGCCGGTGCCTCCGTGGAGGTTAAGCTCAACAATGCGGAAATTTACAAGCGCCCGGGCGGTGCCGTCGGGTATTTCTACACCACCGTCAAGGATTTGAAGATGGGCGGCAATACCGTCGTGATCACCGCAAAGAAGGGTAGCCAAACACAGACCATTACAGGTCTCATAACCAGGCGCAGCGGGGATACCACAAATTCTGTAGAGACCTTGGATATTCCCATTAAGAATGCCATCAGCATCAGCTTTAAGTAAAGCTTGTAGCCGGGGATTGCGGGGATGATATCTATGTCTGAAAGAGCCAAATCCATATTGCTCGTGTTTTTAGTGACTCTGAGCATCGTACTCAGCTTTTTCATGAGGTATGGTATGGCCAGGCCGTATGCATCATCCTCCGCCGGGGAAGACCGGGAAATATCCCCGGCTGTTTTGTCGAATATTTTAAGACCTGAGGACATAATCGTAAACTTCGGAGGCATGGATCATACGCCCATACTGGACGATTCGGGCTATGAGTCGGCCTGGCGGGAGTTCCAGAGCATCGTCTTTCTGGGCGGCGGGAATTCCACTGCCGTTACGGAAAGCGACTTTGCGGATGCCATGGACTACAGGTCTTTGACCTATAAATTTGCCTTTCCCGTACCCATATCCTATTTCAACGCAGCCAATGGAAAACAATACAATCCGCCCGTCAATACGATCAAAGACGTCATAATTCTGTCCGGTAACAGTCCTACCTATTATATGTATGACGGTTTTGACAAATATGTGAGGATGAACCTGGGCTATAGAAACAACGGAATAGAGACCATAGTATCCGTGAATGAAGAGGGTTCGCCGCTGTATTCTACGGCAAAGGACCTGGGCTTTACGGACAGCATGAGCTATGATGTGCTGATGCCGCTGGACCCAAAGGATATAACTCTGCCGGTGATCGCGCCCGGTCTCGCGGATGGGATGGATATGAATTCTCTGGTGTCGGGGTTCTTTGACAGCGGGAGCATGGTCAGAAAGATCAGGGAAATGCCGGGGGATACGGTATATACCGACGGCAGGAAGGGCCTCAAGGTATATGTGGACGGACGCCTTGAGTATACCTGCAGCGCGTTATCCTCCGCCCGTGTGGACGACGTGACCGCGGTAAAGATCGCATCGGACTTTGTGACAAAGCACCTTCCCGGCATTGGCAATGTGAGTCTGGCGGGGGTGGATGAAGAAAGGGACGGATACGTCGTAAGATATAATATCCGGTATAACGGACTTCATGTGTACAGCAGGCAGTACGGCTTCCCCATAACGGTGGAGATAAGCGACGGCCAGGTGACCTCCATGAAGGCGGTATGCGTCGGCTTTTCCAATGAAAATACGGAGACGGATATAAAGGTAGCCGCTCTCGACGCCATGGATATATCCTTTAAGGGGGGACTCAGGCACTGGGACACCCTCGGCATGTGCTATCTGGCGGACGATGGAGAGATAAGGGCGGCATGGAGGGCCGTTGATAACGGGAAGACGCTCTATATAGACATGGAAAACGGGAAGCTGTGAGGTATGTATGGACTGGAACAGGGCGAGGAACATCCTGATAGTTACATTTATAATAATAGACCTTCTGCTTATCGGCGGCATACTTATAAACTACGGCCCGGTCAGTTCCGTCAGGAGAGACAGGGAGCAGGAACAGACCATGAGCATGCTGAAGGCCGCGGGTATAGAGGTGGATACGAAGATACCCGGGGAGACTCCATCCATGTCTCTTTTAAGGGTTGAACTCTACGACTATAATTCTAAGAACCTCATAGGCAGGATACTAGCCGGCGGATATTCGGAGGAGATCTCCGGGGACGAGCATGTGTACAGGACCCTTACGGAGGCGATAACCGTGGCGCCCAACGGCGACCTGCACTATAAGAGCATGGTGCCGCTCACGTTCAACGTCAGCGTGGAGGAGGGCCTTCTTAACTTTCTGACCAGTAAGGGTATGGCGGAGCCCGGCATGTATATAGAGAGCACTGTTAAGCAGGGAAATTCATATATTGTAAAGATAGCGCATCAGGTGGACGGCCATTTTTTGGATATAAGCTACATACAGGCCAAGATAGGGCCGCACAACGTGGAAATAATAAAGCACTGGCTCAATCCCGAGGGATATCTGCCGCAGAAAAAGAAGGTCATACCTGCTTATAAAGCGCTGGACAGCTTTATAAGCAGCGCGAACGCCGTGGATAAGACAAAGATAAAGGATATCGATCTTGGCTATTATTTTCGCTGGGACGAAGCGGCTTCGGGGGAGGCGGTCCCGGCCTGGCGCATCACCACCGGTGACGACGTTTACTATTTCAATGCCTATACCGGAGTGCCCGAGCGGTAGGACGTATCTATGCTGATTTGCTGTGATCATTATACGGCGGCATCGATCATGCTTATATTCACTCTTTTCTATAAACAGTCATATCATAAAAATGGCTGTTTTTTTATATTTTGTTATATAATTTATTCTTGAAAATATTATCGATTTGGGTTAAAGTATTAGGTGTGTTAGAAAATGCAGGGAGGAAATCACATTGGAGAAATTTGTTATAGATGGAGGAGTGCCTCTGGAGGGAGAGGTCAGGATAAGCGGCGCAAAGAACGCGGCCGTTGCCGTGATACCCGCGGCGATAATGGCGGACGGTCCCTGCCGCATAGATAATCTCCCCAGGATAAAGGATGTGCGCAACTGGGTCGGCATATTGAGGAGCATGGGAGTCCATGTGGAGTACGACGGCGACGAGATGCTGATAGACGGGAGCAGGGCCAGGCCGGTGGAGCCGCCCATTCAGCCCGTGCAGCAGATGCGGGCCTCCTATTATCTCGTAGGGGCGATGCTGGGCAGATATAAGAAAGCGGTGGTGGGACTGCCCGGCGGGTGCAGCATAGGCGTGCGGCCGATAGACCAGCACATAAAGGGCTTTGAGGCCTTGGGCGCCAAGGTGGAGATAAATCACGGAGTGATCGTGGCCAGCGCAGATAAGCTGAAGGGAGCCAATGTCTTTCTGGACGTCGTCTCGGTGGGCGCCACTATAAACCTCATGCTGGCTGCCAGCATGGCGGAGGGTGTGACCGTCATCGAAAACGCCGCCAAGGAGCCCCATGTGGTGGATATTGCCAACTTCTTAAACGCCATGGGAGCGGATATAAAGGGAGCGGGCACCGACAACATCAGAATAAAAGGCGTGGACAAATTGGTAGGGTGCAGTCACTCCATAATACCCGATCAGATAGAGACGGGCACTTTCATGATAGCCGCCGCTGCTACGCGCGGCGACGTAACTATTTCCAATGTGATACCCACGCACTTAGATTCAATAATGGCAAAGCTGGAAGAGACCGGCGTGCTGATAATTCCTTCCGAGGACAGCATAAGGGTGATAGGCAAGGGGCCGCTCAAGGGCACGGACATACGGACTCAGCCGTATCCCGGATTTCCCACGGACCTTCAGCAGCCCATGGCCGTGCTGCTGTCCGTAGTCGACGGCACCAGCATGATAACGGAAAATGTATGGGATAATAGATTCAAATATATAGATGAACTCAAAAAGATGGGAGCCAAGGCGCGGGTCGAAGGGCGCACGGCGATCATTGAAGGAGTGCAAAATCTCACCGGCGCGAGGGTATCGGCCACCGACCTTCGGGCGGGCGCCGCCATGGTGCTGGCCGGACTCGTAGCCAAGGGACAGACCGAGGTCGTCGATATAGTGCATATCGACAGGGGTTACGAGGCCCTGGAGGGAAAACTGCAGAAGCTGGGCGCGAGGATCAGAAGAGTGGACGAGTAAGCAGGAGGAGGGATGTAAAGCCCTCCTCTTAAATTTTGAGCGAGCTTAAAGGACTGTCGCAGTCTGGCAGACTGCTTAAAATTAAGGAGGGGATGATCTCTCTTCCTTTTTTATGTTGGCCGCCTGTGATATAATACACCTAAGAGAGGGGAATACGGATGACGATAAAGTTTTGCTCGCTGTCCAGCGGGAGCAGCGGGAATTCTACATACATAAGCTCCGGCTCGACCTCCGTGCTCGTAGACGCGGGTTTCGCGGCCACGAGGATAATAGGCGGCATAAGGGATATAGGCTGCGATCCCTCTAAGCTGGACGCCCTGCTCATCACCCATGAGCATGACGACCATATAAGGGGGATAAGCGTTCTTGCGCGAAGGTACTCCATACCGATCATGGGTACGGAGGGAACGCTGAGCGCCATAAGAAAAAAATATGCGGATATACCCGACGGGCTGTTTATGCCGGTAGACCATGAGGAATTTACGGTGGGCGACATCAAGGTGACTCCCATCCCCATTTCCCACGATGCGGCAGATCCCGTGGGTTACAGCTTTAAGATAAGGGACAAGAAGATCTCGACGGTAACGGATCTCGGATATGTGAGCAAGGGGGTCGTGAGCGGAGTAAGGGGTTCCGATCTTCTGCTCATCGAATCCAACCATGATGTGGAGATGTTGAAAAACGGCAGTTATCCCATATACCTTCAAAACAGGATATTGGGCGCCAAGGGGCATCTTTCAAACAAGGTCGCCGCAAGTCTCATTTCCTTCCTGCTGGAATCGGGGCAGGCCGGACTTATATATTTGGGCCACTTGAGCAAGAATAACAACATACCCGAACTGGCTTTGAATACCGTGACGTCCATGCTCTCCCAGAGGGGGATAAAATATAACGAGGGCGATATCAGGCTCACCTTCAGGGACAGTGCCAGCGATCTGGTGGAATTTGATTGAAGAGGTGAATAGTCATGTATGAGGGTCATAATTTTAAGGATGACGACGGCAATGAGTACAAGTATTTTACTCCGACATCAGGACGGCAGGGAGGCGGAGGACGGGGCTGGTTTTCCTATGTCCTTGTGGCGGTGATATCCTCGCTGATCACCAGCCTCGTCATGGCGTATGTGGCTCCCACATATCTCTACGGCAAGGTCATACCTATGCCAAAATATCAGACCAACGTACAGTATGAGAAGGTACCGCAGATCGTCATACCGAAGAGCGGCCAGGCCAACGTGGTCACGCTGGTCGCCCAAAAGGCGTCTCCAGCCGTGGTGGGCGTGGTCACCGTGGAGATAGGCACGGACTACTTTTTCCGGCCGGTGCAGGAGCAGGGCGTGGGTTCGGGATTCATCGTCGATCCCAACGGCTATATACTTACCAATAACCATGTTGCTAATCCCAAATCGAAGGATATAACCGTATATCTGGCGGATGGGAGAAGTATGAAGGCCAAGGCGCTGTGGAGCGACCCTTCGCTGGATATGTCGATATTGAAGATCGACGCCTCCGGGCTGCCCGTGGTCGATATGGGAGACTCCGACGGCATAGTGGTGGGCGAGACCACGGTAGCCATAGGCAACCCCCTCGGCCTGAGATTCCAAAGGACGGTGACCTCCGGCATTGTGAGCGCCGTGAACAGGTCCCTTCAGACGGAGGATGGGGATATACTGGAGGACCTAATTCAGACCGACGCTTCAATAAATCCCGGGAATTCCGGCGGTCCCCTTCTGAATGCGCAGGGCGAGGTGATAGGGATAAACACGGCCAAGGTCAGCTCGGCCGAGGGCCTGGGCTTTTCCATACCGGTAAACATATCGAAGCCCATACTGAAGAAGATCATCGAGACGGGCAAATTTACGCCGGCATATATGGGAGTGGTGGCCTATGACAAGGAGATCGCGGGCTACTATAACGACGATGCCGATCTGCAGGAGGGCGTGTATATAGAGGACGTGCAGAAAAACGGCCCGGCCGCTGAGGCAGGCCTTAAGAAGGGCTGCATAGTTACGGAGATAGCGGGCAAAAAGACCGGCAATATGCTGCAGTTCAAGACTATCCTTTACGGATATGATCCGGGAGATACGGTAACGGTCAAGTATGTGACGCCCGACGGAAAAGAGATGACCGCGCAGGCTGTCCTGAGTCCCTATCCTTCGGGCAACGAACAATAGATCGTTTAAAATATCCTATGAGGCGGGAAAAGTCTCTGCGGCACGGAGGTGCGCAATATGAATGATATAGAGAGAAGCTGTAAACTTATAAAGGACAGCAGATACGCCGTCGCCCTTACCGGCGCGGGTATATCTACGGAGAGCGGCATACCGGATTTCAGGAGTCCGGGCGTAGGTCTTTGGGAGAAGATGGACCCCATGGAGGCCCTTTCCGCAGACGTGCTGATGAACGACCCCGAGAAGTTTTACAAGATCGGCTTTGAGATTTTGAGGGGCATGGAGGATGCGCAGCCCAACGATGCCCACACCGCATTGGCCGGGCTGGAGAAAAAAGGCTATTTAAAGGGCGTGATAACCCAGAACATAGACAACCTGCACTATAAGGCGGGTTCTAAAAGGATATACGAGGTCCACGGCAATACGCGGACGTGCCGGTGCATCAAATGCCGGGCCGTCTACGACTTCGGGGAGCTGGGCAGGCAGATCGATTCGGGCGCAAAGGTGCCGAAATGCGAAAAATGCTGCGGCATGCTGCGGCCCGACGTGGTCATGTTTGGAGACATGATGCCTCCCGACTTTGAGAGGGCGATGGAGGAGGCCCAGAAGGCTGATCTTCTGATAGTCATCGGCTCCAGCCTGGAGGTGGCGCCCGTATGTTACCTGCCGGGCATGGCGGATCATCTGATAATAATCAATCTGATGAGCACTCCCTATGACAGAAAGGCGGACGTCGTCTTCCACGACAAGGCCGCCGAGGTGATGAAACAAATATATGATGCTGTTATAATCGGTTAAACCGGTTATTTTTTTATTTAAGAAAGCCTTAATAATTGCATTGAGTTTTGGTTAAGATTTTGATGATATCATTGTCTCATACGGATCATGGGGGGTGTGTTATAATATGAACAAGTTGATATGCAGGGGTGATATATTTGAATATCCTGGTGTGTGACGACGACAGGGAGATAGTAGACGCCATAGGCATATACCTCTCCAATGAGGGATATACGGTCTGCAAGGCATATAACGGCATAGACGCTCTTAAGGTACTGGAAGAGAAGGAGATACATCTCATCATACTGGACATAATGATGCCTCAGATGGATGGGATAAGGGCCCTGATAAAGATCAGGGAGGACAAGAATATCCCCGTCATCATGCTCTCGGCAAAATCGGAGAATATGGACAAGATAAACGGCCTGACACTGGGAGCGGACGACTATGTTACCAAGCCCTTCGATCCGCTGGAGCTGATAGCGCGGGTGAGGTCGCAGCTCAGAAGGTATACCTCTCTGGGAGGGATGGAGAGCAAGGCCAATGTGTTTGTGACGGGAGGGCTGGTGGTAGACGACGACAGCAAGACCGTTACGGTCGACGGGGAGGAGGTAAGGCTCACTCCGGTGCAGTATAAGATACTTAAACTGCTTACCGCCAATGCGGGAAAGGTGTTTTCCATAGACGAGATATACGAGAGGGTATGGGAGGAGACTGCCTTTAACCCGGAGAATACGGTGGCGGTGCACATAAGGAAGATAAGGGAGAAGATCGAGATAAACCCGAGAGAGCCAAAATATTTGAAGGTGGTGTGGGGGATTGGATACAAGGTCGAAAAATTATAGTCATTCTATCATAATAAAGGTTATCGTATTTGCCCTGGTGATAACATGCTTTACCGGGGCCATAGCGGAATTCATAAACGCGATAAACCGTGATGACAATATCTATCGAGAGAAGAGCTACTTTGAAAGCAGCCGATTCATGAATGACAGCAGCGATATAATGGGCCTGCTGGCGAAATGGACGGTAAAGGTCAATAACGTCACCTCGGGAACGCCGGCCGAAGGGGATATTGACGCCGACGTGTTCAACAAGAGGATGGGCGCATATGCCGGGGTGGTATATTATGCTAAGTACAACGGCACGATTTCCACCAACAGCAGCAAAGGGCCGGACAGAAACTATTTCCGCTCGTTTCCCGCGTATATAATGGCCGACGGCCTGGCCGGGGATGTGGTCGATATGGAGGCCTTCCCAAAGGAGATCAAGGAAAGCAGGGTACATTACCGCCTGACCGACTCCGTGAGCAATATAGGCGGTACGGATGGAAAGGTATACGTGGGGTTTACCGACGACTTTCTCAAGCCACGCATAGCGGAATGGAAAGAGGAAAAGGCCGACGCGATGAACAGTGCGTATCTGATGCTTGCCTTTACCGTAGGCCTGATGGTGTCCTTCATATATCTTGTGACGGTCACCGGCAGGTATTCGTTTGATGATAAAGAGGTACACATGGGCGTGCTGGACGGCATGTATAACGACGTCACGGTGCTGCTGTGCATCGGGCTGATAGCTCTTTGGTTTATTCCGCTGGCTGCCGGTTTTGAGGCTTATACCTCCTCTCAGGTACTGGTGCCGATGACTGCATTTATCGCGGTGCCGGGGCTTATACTGGTGCTTTCGCTGGTAAAGCATATAAAGAACGGGACTCTGTTCAAACATTCCCTTATTTATATCCTGGGCTCCAAAATATATTGGGTTATCAAGGCGGCGCTCAGCAACGGCGACGTCGGCCGCAAGACTTTCATCATAATTGCGGTCTATTCGGTGCTGATATACGCCACCCGTTCCTTCTTTCCCATAATTATGGCGATAGGGCTGTGGTATTCCATGAAAAAGGCAAATGCCTTCAGCGTCATAAGAAAGGGGACGGAGAGGATCAGAAACGGCGAGCTAGATTACAAGATAGTGCCGGACGACGGCGGCGAACTGGCGGAGTTGGCCGACGATATAAACAGCATAGCCGACGGACTGAATAAGGCCGTGGATGATGAGGTGAAGAGCGAGCGGCTGAAGACGGAGCTCATCACGAACGTGTCCCACGACATAAGGACGCCGCTGACGTCCATCATCACCTATGTGGATCTGCTCAAAAATGAAAGGGACCAGGCCAAGGCGGAGGAATACGTCGGTATAATAGATCAAAAGGCACAGAGGCTAAAGGCGCTTACCGACGATCTCTTCGAGGCGTCCAAGGCTGCCAGCGGAGACATACCCATAAACTATGAGAAGATAGACATTGCCTCGCTGATAGAGCAGGGCATGGGAGAGATGAACGACAAGGTGGAGCAGTCGGGCCTGGACTTCAGGATAAGCTCGCCGGAGGATAAGCTGTATGTCAGGGCCGACGGAAAACTGCTGTGGAGGGCGATAGAAAATCTGCTTTCCAATATATTAAAATATGCCTTGGCGGATTCCAGGGTATATGTGGATATCGACGAAGAAGGCGATAGGGTGGAGCTGGAACTCAAAAATATTTCCGCCTACGAGCTCAATATGTCCCCCGACGAGCTGATGGAGAGGTTCAAGAGGGGCGACGAATCCCGCAGCAGCCAGGGCAGCGGCCTGGGCCTGTCCATAGCCAAGAGCCTGGTCGAAATGCAGGGAGGATGGTTCGGCATAGAGATAGACGGGGATCTTTTCAAGGCTATTATCACGATGCCGAAATATCAGGATGCAGACCGATGACAATCTCGCGCGTCAGATTGCAGACAAATTAACAGGCCGCCTAGTCTTGTACGATTTGCCGCAGTCTGAAGTTAGAAGGTAACTAATGGTGATTCGGTGATCTTTGCAGATCACCGTTTTTTATACAATTGACTTATGGGTTATAATGGGTATTAGTTGATTTTGTATAATGAGAGGTGCGCTATGGATATTACATTGAAGCTGGCGAAGGAGTTTGACAAACGGCCCGGCCAGGTGGCCGAGACGATAAAACTGATCGATGCGGGCAACACCATACCCTTTATAGCCCGGTACAGGAAGGAGGCTACCGGAGGCCTGTCCGACGAGGTGCTAAGGGACCTCTTTGACAGGCTTACATACCTGAGGAATCTCCAGTCGAGAAGGCAGGAGGTGATCAGGCTGGTAGACGAACAGGGCAAGCTCACTGAGGAGCTGAGGAAGGAGATAGAGGAAGCCGAGGTGCTGCAGAGGCTGGAGGACCTTTACCGGCCGTTCCGCCAAAAGCGCAGGACGAGGGCGGCCATGGCGGAGGAGAAGGGCCTCAGGCCGCTTGCGGAGATCATCATGGAGCAGAAGCAGACGGACGGGACGGCGGAGGAGCTGGCCGGGCCGTACATAAACCCCGAGCTGGGCGTCGAGACCGCACAGGATGCCCTGTCGGGTGCCCGGGACATCATCGCCGAGATGATATCGGACAATGCGGAGTACCGTGAAAAGATAAGGGGCATATGTTTTGCGGAGGGCATCATAAAGAGCAAGGCGGCGAACAGTGAAGAGCAGACCGTCTACGAGATGTACTATGATTTTGCCGAACCGGTGCAAAAAATCGCCGATCACCGTATTCTTGCCATAGACAGGGGAGACAGGGAAAAGAAACTCAAAATGAGCATAGCCGTTCCCGATGAAAGCATCGTCGCATATTTGAAAGAAAAGGTGATCGTCAATGAAAAGGCTGTAACGGCGCATATGCTGGAGGAGTCTATAGAGGACTCATACGGCAGGTTGATAGCTCCGTCAATAAAGCGGGAGGTGTGGGCTGCGCTTACCGAACGGGCACAGGACGACGCCATAAAGGTGTTTGCGAAAAACACAAAGGCTCTGTTCATGACTCCCCCTGTCAAAGAGGCGAGGGTACTTGCCATAGACCCGGGATACAGGACGGGATGCAAGGCTGCCGTGCTGGATGAAACGGGGAAGCTGCTGGACTATGCGACGATATATCCGACCAAGCCGCACAACAAAGTCGAAGAGTCCAAGCGCACACTGGAAGCGCTTATAGAGAAATACGGCGTCGATCTGATATCCATAGGAAACGGCACGGCCTCGCGGGAGACCGAGTCTGTGGTATCGGACATGCTCAAGCAAATGGATAAAGAGGTGTATTACACATTCGTCAGCGAAGCTGGGGCGTCGGTGTATTCCGCATCCAAGCTCGCTACGGAGGAGTACCCCGACATAGACGTGTCCATAAGGGGTGCCATCTCCATAGGCCGCAGACTGCAGGACCCTCTGGCCGAGCTGGTAAAGATCGATCCCATGAGCATAGGCGTGGGGCAGTATCAGCATGATCTCAACCAGGCCAGGCTCAGGGAGGCGCTCAAGGGCGTGATAGAGGACTGCGTGAACAGGGTGGGCGTGAACGTGAATACGGCGACGCCTTCCCTGCTGCAGTATGTGGCCGGCATCACTCCCACGGTCGCCCGGAACATTGTAAAGTACCGGGATGAAAACGGGAAATTTGCGGACAGGTCGCAGCTCAAGAAGGTAAGCAGGCTGGGCGACAAGGTGTTCGAGCAGTGCGCCGGTTTTCTGCGCATACCCGAAGCGGATAACTTTCTGGACAATACCGCCGTGCATCCCGAGTCCTACGAGGCAACTCTAAAGCTTCTGGACTATCTTAAATTTACTGAGGAAGAGATAGCGGGCGGCGGACTTAAGGACATAGACGGCAGGATAAGGGATAATGCGGACGTAAACGGAAAGGTGGGGCCGCTGGCGGACAGGCTGGGCGTAGGGATTCCCACGCTGAAGGACATAATAGCGGAGCTGAAGCGGCCGGGCCGTGATCCCAGGGACGAAATGCCCAAACCGGTATTCAGAAGCGACGTCCTGAGCATAGAGGACTTAAGGCCGGATATGATCCTGACCGGAACTGTGCGCAATGTGGTGGACTTCGGCGCCTTTGTGGATATAGGAGTAAAACAGGACGGCCTGGTACACATATCCCAGATGAGCGACCGCTTCGTCAAAAATCCCATGGACATCGTATCGGTTGGAGACGAGGTAAAGGTAAGAATAGTAGAGGTCGATCCCGGGAGGAACAGGATATCTCTAAGCATGAGGATATAACCCGGCATAAATCAAATGTTCCATAAGCACTTTAAGGACAACATGATTATGGACAGCTTTACCAATTCTCAATATATTAATTAGCTTTAATACATATCTTGTGCTGAATGCGTCGTAGGGAGACGGGTCATTCAGCCTTTTTATTTATGCGAAATATTAAAAAGTGTGTATAGAAGATTGATTTATGATTATTTCCAAGAATTCAGACATAGTAAATATGGTAGGAATTATGGATAATCTCATATTTTCATGTATTTATGCAGGAAATGAGATGGACATTTTGTTTTTACCTGGAATATAGATGATATAATAAAAAAGGAGTTGAATGAATATGCAGCTGTCGCAAAGACAACAAAAAATCTTGGAGATAATTATGGACGGAGCGATAACGGAACCATCAAAGTTCATGGACGAGTTTGGGGTAACTCGCAGGACCATATACAATGACCTTAAGGAAATCGGTGAATGGACCCATAACAATGGTATAAACTTTGAATACTCCAAAGATAAGATTTTTTTCAGCGATGAGCCCTCTGTCAAAAAGACAAAAGAGCTTATGGAAGATATAAAACCAAATCTTATCCCTTTAAATCAGTATAGCCGAGTAATTTTGGTTTTGACTTTACTTTTTGTTAACGACGAAGGTATGAGTCTAAAAAGAATAAACAAAAAAGTAGGTATGAGCCGGGCTACCTTTTATCGTGATTTGCCATTTATAAAAAGATGGCTTGAACCTTTTGATCTGCAGGTACATATTGACAAAGAAATAGGGGTTAGGCTTACGGGAGAAGAAAATGATATAAGGGAAGCCATGACTTCTCTGATACTGCAAATTTTTGAACATTATGATGCGGTCGAGCTTTTGCAGCAGGAAAAGCCTTTTATATACCTTGGCAGTGAAAAAAGGGCCATTCTCGACGAGTATGTTTCCGTTATACCTGCTTCCGCAGTTAAAGTTATAGCCGGCAGGCTGTATAGTATGAATAAAGACCTTAACAGCAACCTCATACAGCACATGTACATGCATGAGGACAGCTTCATTATCATACTTTCAACAATAACCATCTTGAGATTTAATAAAGGTCATTCCGTAAGACCCAAGAATATATCGGGCGATTGGTCAAGTTGGGCTGACACGGTAATAAAGTATCTTACCGACGGATTTAATTTGCCCGAAGATGAAATTCGCTATCTTGCCGCTCATTATCAACATACAAGGCGAAATTACTATACTCAAAAACCGGAAGAAAACGCCATGGATAAAGCTATAATAAGTTTTCTTGAGGATATGTCCATAAGATGCAATTATATGTTTATAAATAATGATGAGCTCTTTCAGAACATAAAGACGCATTTGTATGTTTCGGTAAAAAGATACAAGAATGGCATAAGGGAAATCAACCCCTTAAAGGGAATGATATTAGAAAAATTTCCGGAACTTTTTAACGAATGTGAAAAAGCAGTCAAGGTGTTTTATCCATTTCTGGGAGAAATAAATGACGATGAAATAGGATACTTGGTTTTATATTTAGCAGCCGAAAAGTACTCTGAAAACGATAAAAAAAGAGTTTATATCGTATGTACCACCGGGAAAGGGAGCTCCGAACTATTAAAGACAACCTTATCAAAACGCTTTTCACAAATCGAGATATTAGGAACTATCAATATGAAAGAAGCGGCGGAACTGAAGGCAGGGGAAGCGGATTTTATACTATCGACCACATTTTTTTATCATGAAGAGATACCGGTAATAAGGATAACCCCTCTGCTTTTGGATGAGGATGTTAAGAAAATAAGTAATTTTTTAGATAACAAAGTGCAGCCTGAGATTTTAACGGCTTCAGGGAATAAGATGGATTATTTCTTTGAATATATGGTCCTTCTTACAGATTGCGTAAATATCGTCCAGGCAATGAATGAAAAATTAGGCAGAATAGATAATGAGGTCTTTATAAGCCTGACGATACATCTGATGATGAGAATGCAAAGAGATGACACAGATCCTTTGGAAGGTATTGATCCTAAAAAGCTCAATGGAATGGAAAAAGTAATATTCGACATTATATGCCCCCTTTACGCAAAGTACAATAAATACGTTTTGAGATATGACATAAACTCTATTAAAACCTACTATAAACAGGAGTGATAATATGCGGATCAAACTTGAAAACGGAAAATTGATAAGCGGTATGGGCAGTGCCAATAAAACGGTTGATATGGTTATTGAAGACGGCATAATCAGCATGATAGGAGATGCGACGGAAATAAATGCCGATAAGACTGTAGACTGTTCGGGCAAATTCATAGTACCGTCCGTTACGGACATACATACCCATGTCTATCCGGGGAAAACCGCATTGGGTGTTGAAGCTGATGAAATAGGAATCAATCAGGGAGCCGGTACCATCGTAGATGCGGGTAGTGCGGGCTGCGATGATTATCCCGAGTTTTATGAAGAAGTGATAAAAAAGGCGCATACCAGCGTAAAAGCATTTATTAATTATTCCAAAATCGGGCTTACAAAAGACGGCATGGAGCTATCAAAGATATCATATTTTGATGAGGACAAGCTTACGGGGGTCATAGAAAAATATCCTCAAAGTATCGTGGGAATTAAACTTAGGGCAAGCGCAAGCGTAGTAGGTGATTTGGGTATTGAGGCCATAAAGAGGGGGGTCAATTTTGCGCGGAGGGTTAAGCTGCCGGTCATGGTACATATCGGAAATTATCCGCCTGCAATAGAAGAGATTCTTCCCTTACTTGGGAAAGGAGATATAGTCACTCATATTTTTCATGGTAAAAACGGCGGGATTTTAACAGAAAAAGGGAGCGTCAAATCCATTGTAAGACAAAAATATGAAGAAGGTGTGATTTATGATATAGGTCATGGTTCTGCAAGCTTTGATTTTGGAACGGCTGAAAGGGGAATAAAAGAAGGCATAATACCGTTTACGATCTCGAGTGATTTACATGCAAGAAGTTTTAAAACGAAGCTCAGAAGTCTTTCGGAGGTTATGACAAAATGTCTTATCTGCGGCATGGAAGAAAGGGATATTATCAAAGCTGTAACCTTAAATCCAACACGTATAACAGGCGGCACAAGCCATATTTTTGAGGGACAAAGAGCCGCCATAGCTGTGATTGAGGTTTTGCCTATAAAAAGTTCTTATAACTGTAATACCGGAAAATCATATACTTCCGACAGATCCTTTAATATATCGCTCGCATCGGATAAAAATGGCAATATCAGAGAGATCAGTTCCCAAGTTGTTTAGTACGAGCCAACTATATTTATCGATCAAGGAGTTTTATAAATTGTGCTGCTTATGTAGCAGAATTATTGAAGAGGAGCAGTATAGCGAAAAATTTCATTATACAGAGGTACATAAATGGGAAAATATGACTACGACGACATTATAAAAGTAATTGACGAAAGAACGAGGGATTGGAGTCTTGATAAATCCGAAAAAGATTCTCTTAATAAGAAACTTATAGATATTATGAACTATTGCGAGAAGGAGGGAATAATCTTTGATGATACGGCAGGCCCCGTATTCGTTACGCACTTGATCACACTGTATGGACGCGTTAAGCAAAATCAATTTGTGGATTTAGAGATAAACCTTACGGATGAAATAAGTGTGGAATCATTAAGGCTTGCGGAAAAGATATCTTCTTATATTGAATCACAGTATGGAAGCAAAATACCAAAAACCGAGACTGCATTGATTGCAACACATTTGGGTGCGATGCAGCTCAGATTAAATGAAGAGAAAGGTGAGGTGTGATGAAAGACAAGGTGAAAGTGGTCATTGCCCATCGAATGGGGAAGGGACAGAATGTGGCAAAGGGGGTCGAAGCAGCGGGAGGAGAAGCGATTGTAATACCTGGTATAGGGGCTGACATGAAGCTTGGAAAAGTCATGCATGATGAAAATGCGGATCTGGGCATAAGCTTCTGCGGCGGCGGCGGCGGCGGAGCGCTGGCTGCAAAAAACCAGTATGGGTACAATGCAACATATGATCTGAGATCAGTTGTGGCGGGAGTTAATGCTGTAAACAACGGATATGTAGCATTAGGTTTCGGCTTCATGGATACTGAAGAATTAGGGAAGGCCATAGTTGAAGCGTATTATAAAAAATACGGAAGTGAAATGGGTGGAAAATAAGGAAAATGTTTTGCAGACGATATATAAATCCATAAGCGTGTGCGGACAGGGGAAGAGTCATAAAGAGGCTGTTACAGATGCATTCAATAATATAAAAGCCGCGGCATATGAAGAAGCTCAAGGTTATCTGGTAGAACTTCATGTTACTGAATTTTATATTGAAAAGGAGGAAAAGAGTGAAACAATAAAGCGATTTCTTGGGTTGATATTGCCTGTAACCTACGAGCATTATAACATCTCGGTCACGGCGAATACAGAAATAAAAATGATTTCTATTAGTCAAAAGGAGGAAAACTAAGATGCTTGATTTGGTAATCAAGTCTTTGATAGTAGGAGCCTTGGCAGGCGGAGGCGTGGCCGGAGGGGCGGCCAGAATGTATCATGCTCCTGAAATTCAGGGTATGGGTTCATTCAGAACGTTGGGAGAACTTAATGCCTGCGGAGGTGACCCACTGGCTCATTTTAGCTATGGTCTTGGTTTTGTATTCAGTTCGGCAGGCTCGGTAGTCGGGACCGGATCGCTAAGTTCCGACGTCTTACATCGTATTGTGCCCCAATGGTCAGCCGGCCTGACAAATTTAGTGGCAAAAGACAAAGAGGCTTCCAAGAATCCGTATAAAATGATGCTGAGCGGTATTGCAGTAGGTGCGGTAATAGTTACGGCACTAAATACCATTGCAAGTCTGATACCTAAAACGATGTCTCTTATTGCCGAAAAGGTGGTTTCACCGGCGGCGGATCTAATACTTTCTCCGATACTGCCCGTGGCCTTTTGGATTTCGGCTCTCAGTGCCGGAAAATGGCAGGGTACCTTTGCAACCATATTCGGAGTTTTGGCTCAGTATATTATGGGCAATGCAACCCCCGGCTGTGTGCTTGGCATCCTCATAGGTCAAAGCGTTGCTGATGAAGGACTAAAAAGTAAAAGAAGTATGTTCACTATATTATTTACCGGCATAATGTTCTTGATCATTGCTTATTTCAGAGGGATAATTCATTTTTAATAAAACTTAAACAGGCAAATTATCATTAGTTTAAATTTTACATAATCAAATATGATTTTCACAGGTCTATATACGTATAAACATTATGGTAGGAGGATTAAAATGGATTCTAACAAACAAGTCAAAAAAACTTCCATTGAAGCATTTATGCTTACGGAGCCTGCATTTTTAATTTGTATGGCTATGGCATGCTCAGGGGTCTTTGCGGGAACCTCTATATTTCTTCAATATAATACGGGCCACTTTTCGACGACTTCTGTTACGGTTATGTTGACTGAGGCGCTTAAAACAGGCAGCTATGCGGCATTGATCGGATATACGGGAGGATTCCTTCTTGCCCGTATTCTCGAAGGACCCCTCGTAGGTATTTTGGATATAGGAGGGGCTATTATGACGGGAGTAGGTGCGGGACTGCCGGCATTATTCCTGTCAATGGGTTATGATAAATTTGTTAAGAATTTTCCACTGAGTCTTTTGACGGGAGCGGTTATAGGACTTGTCATAGGTGGAATTATTCTTGTGGTACGTAAGCTTATGCCTGGTGGATACGGCTCAATGGGCACGGATATAATGGTCGGCGCAGGAAATATTGTAGGGGAGTGGTTCGGTCCAATTATTCTGATCATGGCGGCACAGTTTGACCTTTATGTAGGAATAGGCGCAATGATAGGCGCCGTTATATGCCATATAAAAAAATCACCGATTATAGGAGGCGCTATTCTTGGAGCCATGATCTTCGGGTATGCCGCCTATCTCTTGGGTCTTACTACTCTAGGAATAGGAGCATGAAGATGACAAATAAGTTAGAAGTAAAAGAAGTAATAAACTGTAGCGGAAGGATGACTTATTTGGGCTCGTCCACTCTTTCCGATGACGTCATCAAGGCGATGAACCATGGCGCCGTAAATTATTTTGACATGAATGAACTTATAAGGAAAGCGGGAAAGGCAATAGGTCAATATGCGGGCGCAGACGATGCATATATCACCTGCGGCGCATCCTCAGGGATGGTAATAGCCGTTGCGGCAGTCATCACAGAAGGAAATGCCTGCGAGATAAAAAGGGTACCCCATGTGTCAACCGAAAAAAATGCAATTCTAATACAAACCGGACACTGTATCGATTTTGGCGCGGAGATTACACAGATGATATCTTTGGGCGGAGGTAAAGCTACCGCCGTGGGCTCTGTCAACAAATGCGAGAAAGATCTGCTGGATGCATCGCTGTCGGAAAGAACAGCGGCGGTAGTTTATGTTAAGAGCCATCATGCGGTACAGGATGGAATGCTCTCTCTGACGGATGTTATAAATTCAGCGGAATCAAAAGGCATACCCGTTATAGTTGACGCAGCCGCAGAGGAAGATTTTAAAAAATATATAGGAATGGGCGCCGATATGGCGATATACAGCGGAGCAAAAGCATTCGGCGGTCCCACGTCGGGCTGCATAGTGGGCAAACAAAAATATATCGACTGGTGCTATGCGCAGGCCAAGGGGGTGGGGCGTCCCTTTAAGGTGGGCAAAGAAACTATCTTTGGCCTTTATGAAGCAATTTCGGAATATGCCGAGAAGCAGTCTGAAGCAAATGAGTGCGATTTATTTGTTCCAATCGAAAATTTTATTAAAAATATAGAAGGTATAAAGACATCCAGAATCCCAGATTCCATGGGACGCGATATTGTACGCTTAAGGATAGCAGTGGATAAAGACAAAGTAGGCAAGAGCGCTCAGGAAATAGCCCGGGAGCTTCAAAACGGTAATCCGGCTATTTATACAAGAAATCATCATGCTTCTTCGGGATACTTTGAATTTGACCCGAGACCGATGTTCGAGAGGGACTTGCCCATTATAATAAGAAAACTTGAAGAAATATTGGAGGGCTAAGTATGAATTACTATAAAAATAGACTATGTCTAAATTGTCTGGCGGCAGACATCGAAAATGCCTGCGAAATTTATAACGTAATGGATAAGAATACTTTGATAGGAATTCTCTCGTCAAATTACTCGGATATTTACAGCGCTGTTACAGACATGGAGAAGTATCAGGCGGCTCTTGATAATAATATTTCCATAGCTTTGGGCGGGGGCAATCCCGCTCAAGGTCTTATGGTTGCGGAACTGGCAGGAGCACTTAAGCCAAATCATGTAAATCAGGTTTTCCCGTATGTAGGTATTACAAGAGGAAAGGTTTCCGATGAACATGTTCATATTAATGCACTTGTATCACCGACGGGCGATCCCGGTTTGGTAAAAATAAGTACCGGTCCCGAAAGCTCAAAGCTGCCGGAGGGAAATATACCCGTTGAGACTGCAATTGTTCTCATTAAAGAAATGGGAGGAAACTCTATTAAGTTTTTCCCCATGGGAGGTCTAAATACAAGAAATGAATTTGCGGCCGTTGCCAAGGCGTGCGGTAAAGCCAATTTTATCTTAGAGCCTACCGGAGGTATTGACCTTAGTAATATTGAAGAAATTATAGATATGGCGATGGGTGAAAATGTGCCCAAACTTATTTTGCATGTGTACAGTTCTATTATAGATAAAGGAACGGGAAGGACAAGAATTTCTGACGTTGAGAAGATAAAGAAGATATTTGAAAAAGCCGTTTAATATACCGTATCGTCTGCATGATTTAAATGTGCCGATTTCTTTAACGGCCACTTGACATAGGGCGAATAAAATGATAAAATGAAGTTCCTGACACAATCGGACAGAAAGCGTCAGGAACTGCAAAAAGGGTATTGACACCATATGCCAAACATGATAACATAATACCTGCGCCCTGCGAGGGGAGCTAAAAAATGAGTT
>ENA-UOOI01000355-UOOI01000355.1-fermentation-metagenome-genome-assembly--contig:-NODE-355-length-59888-cov-45.887721_pt1 | contig 59888 bp, 49 predicted proteins | sample MGYA00245779_ERZ724027 | MGnify/ENA primary metagenome ERZ724027 (study PRJEB28704, sample SAMN03018318) | fermentation metagenome | biome: anthropogenic terrestrial biome; feature: soil; material...
CTAATACTGATGTTGAAACGTAATCAAGCAACACTATGCATTAGGGGATTTTTTGAGAATTTTATTGGGTTTGCAGCACCCACGGGAGCTTGAAAGACTGTAACCAAAGTTGCTGATTGATTTCATAGCATGAAATGGGTATAATATGATTAGAATGTTACTACAAGGAGCTGATATCATGCAGATTAAACCATCCGCAAGCATCAGGCAGAACTATAATGAAATTGCGGCTTTGTGCAAATCCTCCGGGGAGCCTGTGTATCTTACCAAAAACGGCGAGGGCGACCTCGTGGTCATGGATATAGATACGTTTACCCGTAGAGAAAAAATGCTCAAGCTGCGCGAAGAACTGCTATCCGTTGAGGAAGATCGAATGGCTGGTCGCACCGGAGTAACGCCGGATGAACTGGACAGCTATTTAGAAAGCATTATAGATGAGGTGGAACATGGAAAAAAAGCCTCAATATAAGGTGATTGTTTCCGATCGTACCCGTCAGATGCTGGCGGGTCATGTTCGGTTTCTGGCACAAAAAAGTCCTACTGCTGCCCGCAGGACAAAGAAGGAATTAATGGATGCCATTCGTTCCCTTTCCACCATGCCGGAACGATTTCCCTTCCTCAACATAGAGTTTATACCACTGAACAAGTATCACAAGATGTTCGTTGAGAAATGGTATTTGATTCTGTATCAGATTAAGGATCAGACAGTGTATGTTGATTATATCGTGGATTGCAGGCAAGATTATGGGTGGTTGGTGCGGTAACCTTTTATGCCTCCTCGCTATTTTGAGTGGGTAATGTAACCAAAGCACAGTAATGAAGTTATAGAATCTATCAGAATCTGGTATAATTTACATATCATAAAAAGATAGAGAGATAATATGGTATAATAACGTAAGGCTGTTTGCGCAGGCGCTGCCGCGCGGGTTCTGTGTGGGAAAATGGCGTCAGCTTCCAAAACAAGTAATCAAGGTAGTGACCATAGGATTGATTCTCTATTTCCTCACCGCTCAAATCAACTTATTTTGGGGAATGTTGTAGGTCTGACTCCAAAAAAGGATTGTGTTACTATAGACTTGAAGGGAAGGTGAAAGACAAGTCTATGGATGATACTATCAGGGCGTTTTCCGGCAGGACATTCAGTCCTGAAGATATTGAGACAATAATATGGGTGACAAGGACATATCCAAAGCTTTCCAAAACGGAGATGGTCTCAACAGTTTGTGATCTGATCGGATGGGTCACGCGGGCGAATGGACAGGCATCTTGAAAATGGACTGTCACGGAAAGCCATATTTATGTATCCCATGCGGAAGGATTTTCGAGCGGTACTCAAGGGTCGGAGACCCTCTTCAGCTTTGATCGGCAAAAAAATGTTTACAAATAGAGTATTTTTGGTTATAATAAAAGCAGGTAATTGGATCATGCAAAGATGTGATTGCCAATAGACGATTATATATTAATAATCATCCTGCTGCGAACAGGGTGATTACTTTTTTTGTCCTGCTATTGTCTTGATTATGACAATAAGTAAGGAGATTAAGGATACAACCAACATAGAACACGATATCAATAAAGATATGGCTTCGTATGTCGTCATATCATACCACCTCCTTTCTCTTGTGAAAGTCGGTGGCAATCACACCCTGTTTCCAATTACCTGCTTTAACCATTATATAGCAATCAAAGAATATATGCAATCAAAGAATATATGCAATCAAAGAATATATGCAATCAAAGAATAGATGCAATCAAAGAATAGATGCAATCAATAACAGAACATATGTTTCTAAGGAACATTTTGATTCATCCTATCTCATATCCTTGAAAAAGCATCAAAGCTGACAGAATAAATACGTTGGAGTTTAATAAGGTCGCCTGCATAGAAGTGTTTCCATGTAAACTTCCCTGCGAGTATGAGATAATACCCTTAAAAAATGGAAAGCGTTCTTGACATTACTGGCACTACGTGTCATACTCATTTTATGGAAAGCTAACTTTACATGGGAAGCGTGAGTGTATTGAAGAACCGCTTGGAGGAAATCCGCAAGCAGCATGGCATTAAGCAAGAAGAATTAGCGGCAGCACTTGAAGTGTCAAGACAAACTATCGGTTCGCTGGAAAACGGACGGTATAACCCATCGATCGTTCTGGCATTCAAGATTGCCCACTTTTTCGGTATGAGTATCGAAGGAATATTTATTTATGAGGAGGATGAAACCGTATGAAAAAATCAATCCTGTCTTATTTTCTTGTAATTATGGGTCTGGTATTACTGGCAGTTGGTCTGTATTTTATCAAAACGATGCAAAACCTGCAAGGCATAATACGGGCGTTGCCGTATGTCTGCATTGGACTTGGATCTGGTATTTTCGGTTACGTAATGGAAGAAATAATCAGCCAACGTGCTGTTAAAAACAGTCCTCCCACAGCAAAGCAGATGGAAATCGATAAAAAAGATGAGCGTAATGTGGCAATCGTTAATCGAGCAAAATCGAAAGCATACGACATGATGATTTTTGTGTTTGGTGCTTTAATGCTGGCATTTGCCTTGATGGGTATAGACAGGGCAGCTGTATTGCTATTGGTTTCTTCTTATCTGTTTATCATTGGATATAGTGTTTATTACCGATGCAAGTACGATAAAGAGATGTAATGAATTCATGTACTTCTTTTGGAGCAACTCGGGCTGCTCCTTTTTCATGCCATTTTTAAATGCCTTTTGAAAAAATGTATTCATATGGTCTACGGAGCGTGGATTATTTTTTGAAGCATATAGAGTTATACTAGAGTTGAGGTGAGCACAATGGATATAAAAAGGAGAAAAGAACTTTTGGAAATCTATAAAAACAGGCATCCTGAAATGGGTGTAATATCTTACCGTTGCAGAGAAACCGGCGAGGTATTTTTGGGTATCTCCAAAGATACAAAATCAGACTTCAATAGCACGAATATGAAACTGGCAGCCAATTGGCACCCCAATAAGCGATTACAGGAACTCTGGAACCAATATGGCCCGGAAGGCTTTGAACTCTCAGTCATAAAAGTGTTAAAGTATGATGATCCAAACGAAGATCATACAGCAAAATTAGAAAGTTTAAGAGAACAATGTTTTGCTTCTATTCCGAATGCAGGGAGGATATGGCGATGAATGAAAAAGTTGTTATGGTGTCAAACGGTTATGACCGTATAGACGGCAGAAATGCTTATCAATCTGACATCAAAAGCTTAACATTAGGTGAACCTGTGCTGGATGAAAATAAAAAAATGCAGATTGCCGCACAGATTTGGAAAACGGGTAAAGATGGCAAATTGTTTTTGGCTCAGGAGCTGCCGATCCACCAAGTATTTGACTTGATGATCTTTTTATCCAGAACATTGCTCTATTTCAAAGACGCTTACCGGCTTCCGCTTTTATATGATCCGGAAAAACCTACCGTGGAACGTATTGGAGTACAAGGCGGGGTATTACCTGTAGAGGTTTGTACTGACAACCCAAATATTAATGAAGACATTAAAGCATTTGCCCAAAGTCTGAATGATATAGGGGAATTAATTGGGGAACGCCAGCGGGTACTCAGCCGCATTTTAGAAGAATTGGAGTTATATTAATATGAAACAGACCTGTGTTTTATCACCAGCCAGGCAGCTGACAGAAGAGGAGCAATCCCTTGTCTGGCAAAAACCACCTTCGCATATTGAAAGTGAAGCTGAAAGACGTATATATCAAGAAGTAGTAAGGAATTGGAACCGCGGTGAAATGAAAATCAGTACAGTTTTACTGGAGGGCGATGCAGGCTCGGGAAAAACTCAACTTGCCAAAGCCCTCTCTGCTGATTTTAACCTGCCTTATACGAAAATAACCTGTTTTGCAGATATGGATAAATCCGATGTGCTGGGCTCTATTTTACCGGTATTATCTGAAAAGGATAAATCAGATACGGTTAAATATTGCTATTATCCATCAGAAATTGTCCGCGCTTATGAAAATGGATGGCTCCTGGAGATTCAGGAACCGACAGTTATCCGGGACGCCGCCGTTTTAATGGCTCTGAATTCTGCATTGGAACCGGATGGCAGTCTAAACTTACCTACCCGTATCGCACGCCGGCATCCGGATTTTATTGCTGTTATTACAACAAACCGCGGCTACAATGGCTACCGCCCTTTAAATGAGGCTTTGCGTGATAGAGTGCAGCATGCCGAGAAGTTGGACTTACCGCCCAAGGCAGTTATGATGGAGCGAGCCAAAGCTAAGACCGGATATCAATCTGAAAATGTTCTTTCGCTTTTAGCCGAAACGATTATGCTGCTGGATGAAACAGCCCGGGCTAATGCAATTAAAGGTGTGGCCGGGATGCGATCCTACATCTTTTGGGTTGATGCTGTCGCAAGTGGTGCGCCAGTGCAAAGCACCCTATATCATAAGGTACTTTACAAAATTACCACTGACCCACAGGAGCTTGCCATTTTAGAGCAGGCACTGGTAAGCCATGGCTTGACAGATAAGCTTGAAGAACTGGATATTATCTGCCATTCTCATCCGGATGGGGAGAACCCGGAAGTAATGGAACTTCATATTTCAGGAAACGGAGAATACTCTGCAGAAACAGATAAAGCTGATAAAAATGCAATCCGTCTGAGAAAATCAGTAGACAGTGATGGACATTCGGATACAAGCAGTGATGAAAGTACTGATGTTTCAAGCAATGATAATGGAGAAAACGGCACTCCAATTTACCATGAGCTTGATAGACCCGTTACAAATGAACAAAAAAGAGAATTTCGAAAACAATTAAATAAAGAAGCCCGCCAAAGTGTTCAAGACAGCTGTCATGAAGACATCAGGCTTATTGTCCACCGCCCGGAAGCTGCCGCTCAGGACAGGGAGGAATATAACAGCATGATTGCAACTTTGATGCCAGTTATTCGGGAACTAATCCGAAAAACAAATCCGCTTTTAGAGCATGAGGTATCCGTTGAATTTGCCAAATCTCAGCTTTATGGCACAAAATTCTGTGCGGATCAGGCTGCTTCTTTGGATTTCCGCGTATTTGCCCGCAAGCGCCCACCTGAGGAAGAACCCTCCCTTGCAGTTGCTCTTCGGATTGACGAATCAGCGTCAATGTCAGCCTTTGGCCGTTTGGATGCAGCAAAACAGGCTGCCGTTGCTTTATATGAATTTTGCACTGGGTGTGGCATTCCGATAATGGTTTACGGAGATACGGCAGACCGCTCCAGGCTGGAGCAAATGTCCGTCTATGCCTATGTGGACTTAGCAAGTAAAGATGCAGATGAAAAATATGCTCTTATGAACATTCAGGCTCGCAGCAACAATCGGGATGGTATGGCATTGCGCATTATTTCTGACAGGTTGCTTAATGCGCCACAAAAAACGAAATTAGTAATCAGCATCAGTGACGGGCAGCCTAAGGCAATGCCTGATTACACAGGTGAAAAAGCAACTCATGATATGAAAGATACTTTACAGGAATACAGGCGTAAAGGCATCCAATTCCTTGCTGCAGCTATTGGGCAGGATAAAGAGGCTATCCGTGAGCTTTACGGAGCTGAAAATACATTGGATATAACCGACTTGAAGCAGCTTCCAGCAAGGTTGGTGCAAATAATCGCAAGGTTTCTATAAATATGTTACTATGTCATATAAGTATGTTACTATGTTATAGTGATAGAATAGGTGAAGTGGGTGCCAGTATTGAAAAATTCTATACCATCGTCAAAGGCATCGAATTTGTCATGAACGGTGCAACCACTTTACATTTATTATTTGATTTCAGCATTTACATGCGCCCGTTGATAATAATTTCAATGGGTGCAGGAAATGCTATTTTCATAGAAAGGTGAAAGGTGATTTACATATGCAATCAATTATGCAAATACAAAATCTTGAAAAAATATATGGAAGCAAAAGCAACATTACGAAAGCTTTAAACGGCGTGAGCTTCGAGGTGTTCCAAGGGGAATATGTCGGAGTGATGGGTGCGTCGGGCAGCGGTAAAACCACTCTGCTCAACTGCGTTTCCACCATAGACCGTGCGACATCAGGACAGATTTTGATTGAAGGAAGCGATATTACAAAACTCAGTCCATCGGAAGTGGCAGACTTCCGCTGCCGAAAATTAGGGTTTATCTTTCAGGACTACAATCTGCTTGATACCCTTACAGCTTATGAAAATATCGCCCTTGCGCTTACAATAGCTAAAACAAATCCGCGCGAGGTGGACAGAAAGGTCCGAACTGTTGCCGAAAAGCTCGGCATCACCGAAGTTCTCTCAAAATATCCCGTGCAAATGTCTGGAGGTCAGAGGCAGCGTGTGGCGTCGGCCAGGGCGATCGTCACCAATCCCGCTCTGATTCTTGCCGATGAACCTACAGGAGCCCTTGACAGCAAATCTGCAAAGGCTTTGCTGGAAAGTTTCCGCTCCATGGTACAAGAGTTAAACAGCACTATTTTAATGGTAACCCATGATCCGTTTTCTGCAAGTTATTGCGACAGAATTCTCTTTATCCGCGACGGCAAGCTGTTCACTGAACTAAGACGCGGAGACGATAAGCGCAAGGATTTTTTTGATAAAATCATAGAAGTCATGGCTGTACTTGGGGGTGATACTGAATGAGCACATTTAAGTTAGCCGTGCGCAATGTTCGCAAAAGCTACAAGGACTATGGTGTATATTTTCTTACTATAATTATTGGCGTTGCGATGTTCTACATTTTTAATTCTCTTGATGGCAGCATAACGATGATGAAGCTGTCCGAGAATCAGGCAATGTCTCTTCTTGGAGTGAACAGGATTATGTTTGGCTTGTCCATGTTCATCTCCGCGATATTGGCATTTTTAATTTTGTATGCAAATGCCTTTCTCATTCTACGGCGAAAAAAAGAAATGGGCATTTATATGACACTCGGTATGCGCAAGGGTAAAATATCGCAAATCCTCATATACGAAACAACTCTTGTAGGTCTAATCAGTTTGCTGGTCGGGCTTGTTCTCGGTTTAGTCCTATCGCAGGGGTTTGCGCTTTTCACGGCAAAGCTGTTTAACGTAAGCATGAAGAGGTTTACATTCGCCTTTTCTATTTCCGCAATGTGGAAAAGCATTCTGTTTTTTGGAATTACCTTTGTGCTGGTTATGCTGTTCAATACGGTGAATATAGGCAAACAGAAGCTTATCGACCTGATTTATGCGGACAAAAAGGTATCAATGTTCCTCGCTCCGCGTTTCGATCTATCCTTCATACTGTTTTTTGTCAGTTTGGCATTGCTTGGAGCGGCATATGCCATCATTATAAAAAGTGGCATTCTGAGTGCCGGCAAGGAATTAATAGCATCTATCGTACTCGGTACATTAGGAACTTTCTTGTTCTTCTACTCTTTCTCCAATTGCTTCTTGAAGCTGGTAAGTAAAATGAAAAGCGTATATTTCAAGGGCTTAAATATCTTTACAATAGGTCAGCTGAGCAGCAGGATGAGTATAGAGCATATTTCGATATCATTTGTCTGCCTTATGCTGTTTGTTGCTATTTCAGCAATATCGGTGGGTTCTTCTGTTTCGCTGAGCATCCGCATCAATTATGGCGCAAATGAAAGTGGTACTGTTGCGGCGGTAACCTATATTTCGCTATACATTGGAATTGTGTTTATCGTCGCTTGTGCAAGTGTCCTTGCCATCATGCAGCTTTCAGGGGCAAGCGATAATCGTTCGCGTTATGAGCTGCTGGGTAAGCTCGGAGCGAGCAACAGACTGCTCGCTGAAAGTTTATTCAAGCAAGTTTCATTCTATTTCGCACTTCCGCTTATACTGGCAGTGATACATTCGATCGTGGCTATTATTGTAATGAGTAAAGTCGTTCTTGCAATTGGTAAAGTTAATATCCTGGCCACAAGCTTTGCTGCTGCTTTGTTGATAGTTGCAATCTACGGTGGTTATTTCCTAATGACTTATTACAGTGCAAAACGTATGGCCTCACTGGAATAGGGTATTTTCTGTGATAAAACCGCTTCAATAAAAAAGCAAGTTGTTGTATAATTGTTCTTCGGTAGGAGGATAACCCATGAAGTGGAGCGAGCGGGAATTTTATCTGCAGCATGGGAATAGAGCAACCGGCGGAATTTCTGTTGAAGAAACCATGGAATAGGCAAATGAGGAAAAGGAGATCCACAATTGGTAATAGATTTGAATGATAAAAAGATACCAAAGGAAGCAATCCAGGCACGGGAAACCATAGAGGGGCTGCTTGATGGCATTTTAATCGGGGTTTATTTATATGGTTCTGCTGTAATGGGAGGCTTATGCAGTCAGAGCGATGTGGATATTCTGGCAGTGGTCCATCAGAATTTATCGGAAGGAATGCGAAGAAAGCTCACTCAAGCATTCATGGTAATATCCGGAGAAATAGGCAATACAAATGCTGTGAGGCCATTGGAAATAACGATTATTAATCAAAACAATGTTGTTCCCTGGCATTTCCCTCCCAGATATGAATTTTTGTATGGAGAGTGGCTTAGGACACATTTTGAAAATGGGAATATTCCGCAGCCAACCATTGACCCTGATTTAGCGATCCTCTTAGCTCAAGCCAGGGAAAACAGCATTTCACTCACCGGGCCGGGGTTATCGGATATATTGGAACCTGTTCCGATGGATGATATCGTAAAGGCGATTCAGGAATCTTTACCCACTCTGCTGGCAAATACAAAAGGGGACGAACGTAACATCATCTTAACTTTAGCCAGAATGTGGTTTACAATGGAAAACGGCGAGATCGTTTCAAAGGATATGGCTGCGGAATGGGCTATACCGCTGTTGCCTAAAAGATATGCGTCCTTACTGGATTTGGCTAAAAGAGCTTATCTGGGAGAGTGTGCGGATCATTGGGAAGGAATGGAGTATGAGGTAGCAGAAATGACTCATTACTTGAAAAAACTGATTTTATATTAGAAAAAAGCTCTGGATATTCCCGCACGCTACTGGCTTATCAATACCGGCTTTAAGAAAGGAAATTATACTTTACTGGACATTGAAGCAGCTAAAAGCGGAGTAAGGAAAGAATTGTGGCATGGTTGGCAATATGCAAAAAGGCATCAAGATGAGATTTTGGAGAACAAAAATGACATATTGGAATTTGCTGAGAAAGAATTGATTGCTTATAGAATATTTATCAGTGAAGTTGCTGACAAAAGAAAAAGGGAAAGAATTGAAGCTGCTATAGTGATAAGTATCTATCATTCAAAAAGGCCATGGACTGATTTAATTGATGGTGGAATGGCGTTAAGTGGACGATTTAATTATGAAATGCCCATTGAAATAAAAAACATGTGTCCACATAAATTGTATGGGCTCCCTGAAGCAATTGAAATATAGCTGAAATTACAAGACATTGAGATTAACTTTCTATCGGTTTATTCCTGGACATTACTCCAGTGCATTTGAACAAGTTTTCCAGGTACCAGATGAATAAGGAGTCGGAGGTACAAAAATGATTGACATCGAAAAATTAAAGGATATTCTTGAGGGATACAAGGCGTATTTTCCGGACCATTTCAATGACGAGAAGTACAAGTGGGAGGCCATAAGGTATTTTCAGGATAATTGGAATATAGACGCTCCAAACTTTGGAGACATGTTTAAGACCGCTACAGATAAGACCTATAACCTGCTGACTTCCGGATATGTTTATCCCCGGGGCATGATCCTGAACTTTGCGAAAGCCGATGATGAGGCAACAAGACAGATGTTCCGCAATCTTTATGATGAATCCCGTGATCTTGGTGAGCGGATTGACGATTTCCAGTCCGCCGCTGATACTCTCCGTGCAAAATATGATGACGGGACGTGGAGAAATCATTATCAGAGTACAAATGCTGTCAGCACTTATCTATGGCTTCGATTTCCGGATAAATATTACATCTATAAGTACGAACTATACAAGAATGCAGCGACAGAGCTTTCTGCGGATTATAAGCCGAAGCGAAACGGCTCTGTCGACAGTCTGACTGGCGGATTTCAGATGTATGACGAGATCTGTAAAGCAATTGCCGAAGATGCAGGGGTTGTTATGATGGTGCAGAGTGCGTTAACGGAGAATTGCTATCCGGATCCGAAGTTCAAGACCCTTACAATTGATGTGGGATTTTATCTGAGCAGATTTTATCTTAAGGATCAGGTAGACTTGACGGGTATACCGTTGTATGCGGATCCGACGCCGGATGAAGTTGTTCCGAAATACGCAAAAGCGGACTTCCTCAGTAAGGTTTATATGACGGAGGAACGTTTTGATGTACTGAAAGCCTTACTCAGGAATAAGATGAATATCATCCTGCAGGGCGCACCGGGCGTGGGAAAGACTTTCACGTCAAAGAAACTGGCCTATGCCATGATGGGCGAAATGGATGATTCCCGAATCGAGATGGTGCAGTTTCATCAAAATTATTCGTATGAGGATTTTGTGCTCGGGTACCGGCCTGACGGCGCGAATTTTAAATTGACGGAAGGAGTTTTCTATAGGTTCTGTCAAAAAGCTGCTAACGATCCGGATAAAGACTATTTCTTTATCATTGACGAAATTAACCGAGGCAATATGAGTAAGATCTTCGGTGAGCTGCTGATGCTTATTGAAAATGACAAGCGGGGCCCGAAGAATAAAATTACGCTTGCATATAATGGATTGCCCTTTTATGTGCCGGAAAATTTATACATTATAGGAATGATGAATACGGCAGACCGGAGTCTTGCCATGATTGACTATGCTCTTCGCAGACGTTTCAGTTTCTTTGAAATGGAACCTGGGTTCAGTTCTGAAGGCTTCAGAAGCTACCAGACCGGACTTGACAATGAAGCATTCGATACCCTTATGGAACAGATCAAAGCTCTGAATAAGGAAATTACAAAGGATGAATCCCTGGGCAAAGGATTTCGAATCGGTCACAGCTTTTTCTGTGGATTGAAACCTGAGACATGTACCACCGACCGGATGCAGTCCATTGTTGAATTTGATATCCTTCCCATGTTGTCGGAGTATTGGTTTGATGAGCCGGCAAAGCTGCAGCACTGGGAACAGAATCTGCGTGGTGTATTCGATGACTAAAGATAAGGGGATCTTCATCAGGAATATTTATTATATGCTGTCCTATGCTTTTCAGGTTTTGAAACAATCCAATTACGAGAGTATAGCGGCGGAGGATTTTGAAAATGTTCAGGATTTGTTCGCGGCGATTCTCAATAAAGGTGTAGCACAGCAGCTAAAGCAGGGGCTTTACCGGGAGTACGTTCCCAGGAACGAAACCCTGGCTGCAATGCGAGGCAAAATTGATATGCCGGGTACAATCCGGAACAGAGTTCAGCGAAATCAAATGCTGGCCTGTGAATATGATGAGCTTTCAGAAAATAATACCTTGAATCAGATATTGAAGACGACTATGTTCTGTCTTGTGCGGGATGTCAATGTAGCTGCGAAACAAAAAGCCGGGTTGAAAAAGGTCCTTGTGTTTTTCGGTGACATAGATCTTCTGATGCCATCGGAAATACAGTGGAACAAGCTCCATTACCAGAGGAATAACCGGAACTATGAGATGCTCCTGAATATTTGCTGCTTCGTTCTTGACGGGATGCTTCAGACAACGGAGAAAGGTAAATATCGTATGGCCGCCTTCTCGGATGAGCATATGGCCAGACTGTATGAAAAGTTTATTCTTGAATATTATCGTCAGAACTGTACTTACCTTTCGGAGGTAAGAGCAGCCCAGATAAAATGGGATGTCAGGGATGAAAACGGGGAAAACACGGCAATTCGCTTTCTTCCGGTCATGCAGACAGACATCTTTCTCCGGAAGGGCGATGTTGTTTTAATCATCGATGCAAAATATTGCGGCCATACGCTGCAGAAGCGGTTTGATAAGCCCACTCTTATTTCAGGGAACATTTATCAGATTTTTACTTATGTCAAAAACCAGGATAAGAATCATACCGGGAAAGTGTCCGGGTTGCTGCTGTATGCCAGGACAGATGAGGATATTACCCCGGATTGTTCCTTCAATATTGGCGGTAATCAGATAGGAGCAAGAACTCTTGACCTGAATAAAGATTTCAGAATCATCTCCGCGCAGCTGGACGGTATTGCAGAGAAATATTTCGGAAAACCGGGAAGAGATCTTTGACACTGTTCCACAGGAGGGGAATACTTCGAGAGATCAAACAAAATAATTGAAATTGATAAGAAATGATGCTATAGTGGAGAGCAATTAAGTTACCGATCAGGTTAAATGTGTGAGTGATGGCCAAAGGCGGGGCAAAAAGGGGAAAAACATGAGTGATAGAAAAAAGGCACAGGCGCAAAGAGGGCTCAAAGGTGCTGCCATTGGTGACAAAGATATAGAAACAGTACATTATTGGACCTACTCACCAGGTAATGGTGCGGTTTACTGGGATGAGTTCTATAATGCCGGAATCATGGCTATCGGCTGGGACTCCATTGGCGATTTGCAGGCTTTTGATTCAAAGGATGCTATGAAACAAAAAATGAAGGAGACTATTGATTCCAATAATTCTTACGTAAATGATGCACATGCTACATGGCAGTTTGCCAATGAAATGAAGCAGGGTGACATTATCTTCGCCAAAAAGGGAATGCACCGGATCGTGGGGTGCGGAATGGTGACCTCAGATTATAAGTATGACCCGTCACGAAAGTACTACAAAAATATTCGTAATGTCAAATGGACGCATAAAGGCGAGTGGCAGCATTCTGTGAAGATCGCGATGAAGACCCTTACAGATATTACATCCTATACGGATGACGTGGAAAAATTGAACGCACTTTTCAAGAGTGATATGGATGATGATGTGGAAGAGCAGGAGATTACCTATCCGCCATATGATGCGGAGAGATTTCTTGAAGAAGTTTACATGGATGAAAAAAACTATCACAACCTGGTTGCGCTGATAGAGAAAAAAAAGAATGTAATTCTTCAGGGGGCGCCTGGTGTTGGTAAAACGTTTGCGGCAAAGCGTCTGGCATACTCCATTATGGGTGTGAAGAATAAAGAACGGGTTAAAATGGTGCAGTTTCATCAAAGTTATTCCTACGAAGACTTCATTATGGGTTTTCGCCCAACGGGAATTGGTTTCGAGTTGAAAAAAGGTGTTTTTTATAACTTCTGTAAAACAGCAGAGATTGATAGTGAGAATGACTATTTTTTTATTATCGATGAAATTAACAGGGGAAACTTGAGCAGGATCTTTGGTGAACTTTTAATGCTGATCGAAAATGATAAAAGGGGTGTGGAACTTCAGCTTCTGTATTCTGATGAGATGTTCTCAATACCGGCAAACGTCTATATTATCGGAATGATGAATACTGCAGACCGCAGTCTTGCCATGATTGACTATGCTCTTCGCAGAAGATTTGCATTTTATGAAATGAAGCCTGGATTTGAAACGGACGGTTTCAGAGAGTACAGAATGAGTTTAAACAGCACAAAGTTCGACAATCTTATTAACTGCGTTGAAGATCTGAATGGGGTGATTACTGCCGATGAATCACTGGGAGAAGGGTTTTGTATTGGTCACAGTTATTTCTGTAATCTGAAGGAAGCTACTGATCAGGTACTTTCAGGAATTATAGAATTTGAACTGATTCCGCTCTTGCGGGAGTACTGGTTTGACGAACCCGTTAAAGCGAAAGACTGGAGCAATCATTTAAGAAGCGCGATCAATTCTTACTAAAATAAATAGCAGTGATTCATTATCTGAAAAAAATTGATTCTATATTAGAAAAAAGCACTGGATATTGCCGCACGCTACTGGCTTATCAATGCCGGTTTTGGGCTGGAAGCAGTGGAAGAAGCGATGCCTCGCTCGTCTACTTTTCTTGAATTGTGGATACAAATATGATACCATGAGAACGACTTTGCGGGAAGGAAACGTATCGATGCCCAATTATGATGAGATGACGAAACAGCGGCGGCAAAGCCTGATCGAGCGGATCATACAGGCCAGACAAGGACAGGCCAGAGGTTGACGCAGGCGCAACTTGCGAAAATGGTTGGGACTCAGTGTTCCAACATCTCCCGATTGGAGAGCGGTGCGCACGATCCCTCTCTGGATTTTCTTTTGAATGTCGCCGCCGCACTGCATATGGAATTGGATTTGGCAACGAGCCGTACAGTGAGTTTTACGCCTGCCAGATTGCACGGACCATGAGGACGTTTCCTTTGAACGCATCTGTTCCGAGGTCATGGGCAAGGCGCAGGCACAGCAGCTTCAGCGGCTGATCGGGTTCAAATTTACCCGGCATCCGCCCATCAACTGGCCGGAGGAACGGCTGGAGGCCATAGAGAAGCATATGCAGCGCCGTGTTCGGCAGATTTTGGGGCCTGGCAGGTAGTGTTTTTGTAAATAGGCTGATCAACATGACCGAAATATACATATATATTGATTAGTTGATTGGCCATCGTACTACATCAAAATAAAGTTTATGGAGGTTGCCTTGAAATTAAATTATATCACCTTAATGGTCAGAAATATTGAGAAATCGCTTGCTTTTTATAAGGACCTGGCAGGTTTGCATGAAATAAAGCGCATCAGTCCGGAAGCTGGAGAAATCGTGTTTTTGGCAAATGCAAAAGGCGAAACCATGTTGGAACTTATTGAATTTGGAGGAGTGGAAAAGGTTGAAACAAGGGGAATGGTTATTAGTTTCCTTGCAGAAACCAAGCTTGAGGAATTGAGAGAGAAGGCCGTTACATTGGGGTATTCTCCGTCAGAAATCATGATAAAGGGGCCAAAGCCAAAACACTTCACTGTAATTGATCCCGACGGGATCGCTGTGGAATTCAGTGCTTGATTTTACAAACAAGAAAGTAGGATTGTGCATTATATCAGGATGTGTCATTTATTGACTTGTTGCAGCCAGCTGCAAGTAACCAGGCATTGATACAGGAGGACTGTTATGCTCGGAGCAATCATCGGCGACATTGTAGGGTCGCGTTTTAAATTCTATAGCCATAGGAGCAAGGATTTCGATCTGTTGGCCACAGGTTGCTTTGCCACGGATGACAGCATCATGACCCTTGCCATTGCAAAGGCGATCCTTGCCTGTGAAGGTGATTGGGAAAGCCTTGGTGAGCGGACGGTCAAGTTCCTGCAGGAAATCGGCCGCAAGCATCCGGATTGCGCCTTTAACAGTATGTTCAACCGCTGGATTTTCAGCGATGACTCGAAGCCGTACTATAGCTTCGGGAGTGGCACTGCCATGCACGCTTCGCCGTGCGGATTCATCGCCAGGACCGAGGAAGAGGCAAAACTGCTCTCCCGAAAGATCACGGAAGTAATGCACAATCATGCGGAAGGCGTCAAGGGTGCCGAGGCAGTCACAATTGCAATCTTTCTGGCTCGCAGCGGCGCGACGAAAAAGGAGATCCGTGAGCGGGTCGAACGTGATTATTACAAACTGGACTTTACCCTGGACAGTATCCGTGACACCTACCAACTCAACAAAACCTGCCAGGAGACTGTTCCGCGGGCGATCGTGGCATTCCTTGAATCCATAACCTTTGAAGATGCCATACGAAATGCGATCAGCATTGGAGGCGACAGCGGCATACTTGCTGCGATCACCGGTGCCATCGCCGAAGCCTATTATGGAATACCACGCCCGCTGAAGCGCAAGGCACTCATCTATCTTGATGACGAGCTGCGCGGCATCTGTCACGAATGGGAACAAGCGACCCGCAGCGGTAAACCCAACCGGAAATTCGACTTCATTACGAAATATATCGGTAAGCTGAATGACAGGGACAATTGGCAGGACTTTTATGGCGAGTTCTATATCTTTGCCCAATTGAATCCTGAATATGGATGAAAGGATTATCAAGCTATTCTCGAAAAGCACGGCTTGAAATGGACTGAAGAATCCATGAAAACCGCTGATGCTGAAATACTTGATGAACAGACGATTCTTGCTCTGATCCTCGGCGCACATCGTGCTGAACACTTTACGGAAGGTGTGCTGGAAAAGTTTATCTGCGGGGGATACATTACAAAATGGCTCCGCCGTTTGAAAACGATTGACGACAAGCGTAAACCCGAGCCGGACAGGCCTGCCTTAAAGCGGGTCAGGATCAGTCTGCAGCCTTTCCATAAGGGCAGCACAAGTGAATTGCTCGTGACCAATGAGCAGGTGGTTATTAAGAATAGCATACCTGAGGGTGGCAGCGTCACCCATCATTATGAAATTGAAGCGGCTTTGGGGATTGGGGAAGACATCCTGAGCATAATGGCGGACTGCCTTGACACGGAAGGCTGGCACGATGCCCGGTCCTTTAACGGAGCTGACTTTGTAATCAACCTTTATGAATTGGAAGCTGAGTATGAAGACGGCAAGACTGTCGTTCACAGGGGGATTTTCGACCGCGCCCACATGCCGGAAAAGCACTTTGTGATGTTCATAAATGCCATCCACGCCATCATCCAGTCGTTTGGGTTTGGCGGCATTGTCGGACTTTCCGGCTTTATGTCCGCACTGAAAAAGGGGGAGGTCAAATACTGCGGCGTTGAGTTCTCAGATGGAGGAAAGATCTATCACTATCGCACTACTGATTTGCGGATTGATGTCGGCGACGAGGTCGTCGTACCCGTTGGAGAAAGCAATTACGAGCAGGAGGCAACGGTCAGGACCATTGAGTTTTACCCTTGGGACGACACGCCATATCCGCTTGAAAAGACAAAAGAGATTATCCGACTGGTGAACGACGAAGAGGAGCCGTCCGCACAGAGCCTGTTGACTGAAACCGTTGAGAATGAGGAAGACGATGAAGATAATTGAAATCAGGAAGTGTAAGGGGTGTAAAAAGAACATGAAAAAATGCTGACACGCGTCATTCTCGATTTCTACGGAGTTTGGCACAGGATACTTACACTGGGAAGGGTAATTCACATGGAATTATGCGTGAAACGCTTTGAGGAACTTACCGTAAATGAGTTATACGAGATTTTGAAGCTGAGAAATGCTGTTTTTGTTGTGGAGCAGAATTGTGCATATCAGGAGTGTGATGATAAAGACAAGACAGCTTTCCATGTCTGGTTGCAGGACAATGGTAATATTGTTGCTTATCTCCGCGTGATGGATGTGCCTCCTGATACGGCATCGCTTGGTCGTGTGATAGCAGTTCAACGTCAGTGCGGGATGGGCACGAGGATTGTTCAGGCAGGTATCAGAGTGGCGCGGGAACGAACGGATGCCAGATCTATTAAAATCCATGCTCAGTCCTATGCCCGGAGGTTTTATGAAAAGCAAGGATTCAGGCAGGAAGGCGAAGAATTTCTGGAAGACGGGATTCCGCATATCCTGATGACGCTGGACTTAATGGAAGGATAATCAAATGGCTGCTGTGTGACAGAGGCTGCAACGAATTTTTGCCGTGAAGATACCCATCGTTTTTATGAGAAAAACAGATATGTCAAAAATGGTTAGAAAGCAGGGGAAAGAATATGGAACGCTCTGGCAGGCCTTGACGGCATTCTCTGTTTTCCGTATAATAATACTCAGTCAGTACCATTTTCCAGTCATGGCACTGTTTTTATTATTTTACGAGGTGCTTTCATGAAGCTTATTTTAAAATATACCTGGCGTTACAGGAAATACTTATTGCTCAGCCTTTTGGGAGTGGCGGGCTTTGTGATTATTCAGATGGGAGTTCCCACCCTGCTGAAACATATTATTAATGATTCCCTTATGACGGGCAATTCCTCCCGCCTTTTATCCCTGGCACTGCTGATGCTGGCTGTCATTCTGGTGGGAGGCGTCGGGGAAGTCTGCATGTCATACGCCAACAGCCGCATAGCTTCCAATGTCATCCGTGACGTCCGGAATGATACTTTTCGGAAGACCCAGAGCTTTTCCCATGCGGAGTTTAATCAGTTCAGCGTGTCTTCACTGCTTACCAGCATCACCAGCGACGCCTACCAGATTATGCTTTTTGTTCAGAATATGCTGCGCAGTGCCCTGATTACTCCGGTGATGACGGTCAGCGGGTTCATCCTGATTATCAAAACCAATCCCCAGTTGCTCTGGGTGGTTTTGTTGGTCATTCCCATACTGCTTTTCGGAGTGTTCTTTATCAGCCGCAAATCCATTCCCTATTCCCGCGCCCAGCAGCAGGGACTGGACAAAATCAACTTAAATATGAGGGAAGGTATTTCCGGCCTTCGGGTCATCCGTGCGTTCGGAAATGAGGGCCTGCAGTCCGAACGTTTTGAGGATGCAAGCCGGGAATACTGCGGCGTATCCAAGACGGTGTACCGGATCGTAGCGATTTCCCAGCCTGGTTTTTACCTGCTGTTCAATACCATGATCGCCGTTATCCTGTGGAAAGGCAGCAAATCCATCGGGATTGGAGCGCTGGATGTGGGAACCCTGAGCGCCTCTATCGAATATGTGTTTCATATTTTGTTTTCCTTCATGATGCTGGCTGTTCTGTTCCTCATGTATCCCCGTGCATCGGTATCGGCCCGTCGGATTCAGCGTGTTCTGGAAAGTACTCCGGGTATCGATGAAAACCTGAAAAATGGTGTTATCGATACAAAGGAAAAGGGTACAGTGCGTTTTGAAAACGTAACCTTTTCCTATCCTGATTCCGAAGAACCCATCCTGAAAAATATCAGCTTTACCGCAGCTCCCGGACAGACTGTGGCCTTTATCGGGAGTACAGGAAGCGGGAAATCCACGTTGGTCCAGCTTATTCCGAGAATGTATGATGTGACCGAAGGCAGAATTCTGATTGACGGGGTGGATGTACGGAATTACAACATCCGGGCTCTCCGTGACCGGATCGGATACATCCCTCAAAAAGCCCAGCTGTTTACCGGAACCATTGCAGATAATCTACACATTGGCAAAAAAGAGGCAACTGCGGAGGAAATGGAGCGGGCAGCAGAAATTGCCCAGGCATCTGAATTTATTGCACGAAAGGAAAGCGGCCTGAACGAAATACTCTCCGAAGGCGGAAGCAATCTTTCCGGCGGACAGAAGCAGCGGCTTGCCATTGCCCGCGCCATTGTGAAGAATCCGGAAATTTATATCTTTGACGATTCCTTCTCTGCCCTGGATTATGCCACGGACAAAAAGCTGCGAACGTGCCTGAAGCAGGAAATCACGGATGCAACGGTTCTGATTGTAGCCCAGAGAATCAGCACAATCCGCTATGCGGATAAGATTATCGTGCTGAATGAAGGGGAGATGGCCGCGGAAGGCACACATGAGGAACTGCTGAGGACCAGCAGCATTTACCACGACATCGCAGCTTCCCAGCTGACAGAGGAGGAATTGGCTTGACACAGATACAGTTGTCCAGGGCGAAAAAGCTTGTCCATCTGTGTTTTTCGCCTTATAGATTAAAGATCCTGCTACCGATCGTATTAACGGTTATGGGCAGTATTTTAGGGGGATTAAATCCCTTTATTATAGGACTTGGAATTACAGAGATTGGAAAAAACGTAAAGGCTATGAAGGCAGGCACACCGGGAGCGGGGGTTAATTTCCCCTATATATGGAAGGTTGTCCTTGTGCTTATCATTTTCAATGTGGTGAGGCAGTTTCTCACCTATATCTCCAGCTTTATGATGGGCGGCGGCGTACAGGATGCTTTCAAGGATTTACGGACCCGCATTTATGCAAAGATGAATCGTCTGCCGGTATCCTATTTTGACAGACACCAGCAGGGAACGGTACTGAATACGGTGACAAATGATGTGGATGTGGTAAGCAATGCGGTTCTTCAATCCCTATTGGCCATGACCTATTCGGTTACCAGCGTCATCATTACCTTTGCCATGATGCTCTATATTTCTGTTCCTTTGGGGTTGGCCTCCATGATCATGATACCGGTATCCTTTTTCCTGTCACGCTATTTGATGAAACATTCCCAGGGGGATTTTCTGACCATGCAGAATGCCCTGGCTGATCTAAATGGTTATGTGCAGGAGAGATATACCGGTTTTACGGTCATTAAACTGTATAACAATGAAGAGGAAACAATCAAAGGGTTCCGGAAGATCAATGAAAAAATCAACCGGGTCGGTTTCAGGGCCAACTTCAAATCCTCACTGATGTCACCTGTCATGGAGTTCATGGTGAATTTCACCTATATCGTCATGGCAGTGCTGACGGGATATTCGGTGTTGTTTTCCGGGATGGCGCTGGGAAACATGCAGGCCTTTGTTCAATATATCTGGATTCTTTATGATCCGCTGGGACAAATTACCCAGCTCTTCCCGGCACTTCAAAGTGCTGTTGCTTCCATGGAGCGAATTATGAATTTTTTGGATCAGCCGGAGGAAAGTACGGAAAAAGGGAAAAATGCGAGGCTGGAGCCGGAAAAATGCAGTGGCCACGTGCAGTTTGAACATGTTCAGTTTTCCTATACAAAGAAAAAGCCGTTGATCAGGGATTTTTCCCTGGAGGCAAAGCCGGGGCAGACCATTGCCATTGTCGGAGCTACCGGAGCGGGGAAGACGACGATTATCAATCTGCTGATGCGCTTTTACGATGTGGATGCAGGAGATATCAGGATTGACGGGGAAAGCATTTATGATATGCGCCGAAGTTCTGAACGGGCGCTGTTTGGCATGGTGCTGCAGGACGCCTGGCTGTATCACGCCACGATCCGGGACAATATTCGTTTTGGCAGGCCGGACGCCACCGATGGGGAAATCATACAGGCCGCCAAGGATGCCAATGTGCATCATTTTATCATGACAATGCCGGGTGGGTATGACATGATGATCAACGAAGAAGGCAGCAATGTTTCCCTGGGGCAGAAACAGCTTCTTACCATCGCCAGGGCTATTCTGAAAAATCCCCGGATTCTCATTCTGGACGAGGCGACCAGCAGCGTGGATACCCGGCTGGAAGTGCTGATTCAGGCAGCTATGAAACGGGCCATGGAAGGAAGGACCAGCTTTGTAATCGCACACCGGCTGTCCACCATCCGGGATGCAGACCTCATTCTGGTAATGGAAAATGGAGACATTGTGGAGCAGGGAACCCATAAGGAACTGCTGGCTCAAAAAGGCGAGTATGAGAGACTCTATAACAGCCAGTTCGATGAGGGATAGGCTGATGATCCGCTGAAATATAAGCTACGGAAAGCATCTGCTGCCGGGTTTTTGTTACCTGGATCTCCTGTCATATCGAAGGAGGAAAGGCAGGCTTTTTCAGCAGAGGGACGTTGGAAAGATACCCATAATCTATGCTATAATAGGGGATAAGAAGAATGATGGACTATCTGATAAAGAAAATGAAGAGAGTTCATGGGCGGAACAGAGCGGATTGGAAAGGGAATTCATTACAAAAAAGGAGAGCATGGAATGGATAATTTTACACAGTATACGCCAACGGAAGTCGTGTTCGGAAAAGGAACGGAAAATGAAGCAGGCAGGGAAGTGAAGAAGTGGGGTGGTTCCAGGGCTATCCTGGTTTACGGAAAAGGCAGTGTCGTGAGAAGTGGACTGCTTGGGCGCGTCGAAAACTCACTGAAGGAGGAAGGCGTTGATTATGTGGAATTCGGCGGAGCGAAACCGAATCCGACGCTTGCACACGCCGAGGAAGGTGCGGCACTGGCGGCAAAGAAGCATTGCGATTTTGTTCTGGCTGTTGGCGGAGGCAGTGCCATAGACACAGCCAAGGGGATTGCCCATGGAGCTGCGAATCCCGGCATCCGGCTCTGGGATATCTGGACGCAGAAGGTTCCGCTTACGAAGTCGACGCCGGTAGGCGTAGTGCTTACCATTGCGGCAGCAGGAAGCGAGATGAGTGACTCCGCAGTGTTGACCAATGAGGAAACGGATATTAAAACCGGTCTCAGTACCGAGCTCAACCGCTGCAAATTTGCGGTTCTGAATCCTGAGCTTACCTTTACGCTGCCGGATTACCAGCTGGCAGCAGGCGTTGCCGATATTATGATGCACACGATGGAACGCTATTTTATTCCCGGTATTCAGTGCGACCTTACTGATGAGATCGCGGAAGGGCTGCTGAGGACGGTCATAAAAAATGCGAAGGCGGCTCTGCGGGATCGCAGGGATTATGATTCCATGGCGGAGATTATGTGGTGCTCGAGCCTTTCTCATAATGATCTGACCGGATGCGGACGTGGTAAGGATTTTTCAGTGCATAAGATTGGAATGCCGCTCAGTGCCTTTTATGACTATACCCATGGTGCGACACTGACAGCGGTATGGGCTTCCTGGGCACGCTTCCAGTACAAACAGGCAGTGGACCGCTTCGCCAGGTATGCGCGCAAGGTATGGGGCGTGACGGAGACCGACGATGAAAAAGCGGCCTTTTCCGGGATCGAAGCCACAGAAAAATTCTTCAGCGAGATAGGTATGCCGGTATCTTTGCATGAGCTGGGGCTGTCCGCCACGGAAGATGATATAAAAGCACTTGCCCTCAATGCCACACAGGGTGATACGCTGAAATTCTCAAGGCTCATTCCGCTGGGAGCAAAAGAAATCGAAGAGATTTACAGAATGGCGAGATGATGGATGCTGCAGATGTTCCGCAGCGGAAAGCATTGTCTGGAAGGGAACCATACGCTGCGACAATCATGCAACATAATCCAATGATTGGGGGATGCTATGGAGGTACACCTTGCAAAAGACGGCGATTTGAAAGCAATTCTGACGGTTTATGAGGCTGCGCGGCAGTATATGCGGCGCAGCGGGAATCCAACCCAATGGGGCACCAGCTATCCGCCGGAAACACTGCTCAGGGAGGATATCCGTGCAGGGCGGCTTTTTGTCTGCACACAGGGCAATAAAGTTCACGGCGTTTTTGCCTTTATTCCCGGCATGGACCCAACCTATGGGTATATAGAAGGTTCGTGGAAAAACGATCAGCCATACAGTACCATTCACCGCATGGCTTCGGACGGGAAACTACGGGGTGTGTTCCGATGCTGCTTCGATTTTTGCCGAAAAAGGGCCTGTAATATCCGTATTGATACCCATTCGGACAATCTGACCATGCAGCATGTCGTGGAAAAGAATGGCTTTGAAAGATGCGGCATCATATATGAGGCGGATGGATCACCGCGGATAGCCTATCAGTATACCGCCACTTGAATGTACAGGTATATGGAAAGGAAGGTGGGGAAATGATCCTGAGTGCAAGCCGGCGGACTGACATACCGGCGTACTACTCGGACTGGTTCTATAACCGGATCAGGGAAGGGTATGTTTTGGTGCGTAATCCAATGAACTTTCACCAGATAAGCAGAATCCGGCTTGCACCGGATGTTGTGGATGGCATTGTATTCTGGACAAAAAATCCAGTACCGATGCTGGACCGGCTTGGCGAGCTCAGGGATTACATGTACTGCTTCCAATTCACCATCACGCCTTATGGCAGGGATATCGAGCCGAATCTGCCCGACAAACCAGATACGATGATTTCCGCTTTCAGGCAGCTTTCCGATATGATTGGTGCAGACAGGGTGATCTGGCGATACGACCCCATTCTCATCAGCAAACGATATTCGATGGAATATCACGTTCATGTGTTTGACAGGATTGCAAAGGAATTGCAGGGCTATACAAAAAAGGTGATTTTCAGTTTTATTGATAAGGAGTATCGGGGAGTCCAGGGCAATTTAAAGGAAATGGAATTGCTGGATTTTCCACCTGCAGACCAGACGGAACTGAGCGCAAAACTCGCTGAGGTTGCCCATAGTCATGATTTGGAGATGGACGCCTGCGCAGAATCAATTGATTTACGGAAGTACGGAATAGGGCATGCCCGCTGCATTGATGACAGGTTGTTCGAAAAGCTGCTTGGCTGCCATTTGAATATGAGGAAGGACAAAAATCAGCGTCCCGAATGCGGCTGCGTAACCAGTATGGACATTGGCATGTACAACACCTGTAAGACCGGCTGTCGTTACTGCTATGCCAATTACAACAGGAATACCGTGAATGGCAACTTTGCCCGCCACAACCCGAAATCACCGCTGATTTCAGGCGAGGTCGGCAGGGATGACAGAATAAACAACCGCGAAGTGAAATCGTATCGTGATACACAGATGCGATTTTTTGGTTGAGGTGGGCAATGCCGTCGCCCGATATAGGAATAAGATTGCCTTATTTTGTTATTTAATGATTGTAGCCGTGATGATGTTGTGATAAAATAAAAAATTAGATTGAACTGTTCAATCTATTTTTTATGAATGAAGGTACATGATATGGGCGAGGAGAAAATGAAACGGAATGACCGTGAAATGAGAGGGTTATGTAAGCTGTCGCCGGAAGATGTATGCCGGGAAATGGGAAGTGCGAATGGTGGATTGACATCGGCGGAGGCAGCGGCAAGGCAGAGCAGGTATGGGAAGAATGTTATAAAGGAGACCAAAGGCAAGCCCGTGATCCTGGTTTTCCTGTCGAGCTTCATAAGCTTGATGGCTATTTTACTCTGGGCAGCCGGCATCATCGCATTCGTTGCCCAAATGCCACAACTTGGCTTTGCAATCTGGCTGGTGAATATCATAAACGGAGTATTCAGCTTCTGGCAGGAATACCGTGCCGGGAAAGCCACCAATGCATTGAAAAAGATGCTCCCAGCCTATACGAATGTTATACGGGATAACAGGGAACAGCAGATACTGGCTGAGGATTTGGTACCGGGAGATATAATGGTTCTTTCCGAAGGCGATAAGATATCTGCCGATGCACGGTTGATTTCGAGCAACGATCTTCAGGTAAACCAGTCCACGCTGACGGGCGAATCCAATCCGGTCCGCAGGAGACATGACTCTGTTCTAAGGGAAGACATGTCGATATATGAGATTCCGAATCTGATATTCGCCGGCACGAGCGTGTCAAGCGGTACCGGCCGGGCCGTTGTGGTTGCGATAGGGATGGATACCGAGTTCGGAAAGATTGCGAATTTAACGCAAACGGTTCAGGAGGAGCAAAGCCCTCTGGAAAAGGAACTGGATAAACTGACAAAGCAGGTTTCATTCATTGCGGTCAGCTTTGGAATAGCTTTCTTCATCGCAGCGATGTTTATCGTGCACCAGCCTTTTGCTCAGGCTTTCATCTTTTCACTGGGGATGATTGTCGCATTTATACCGGAAGGACTCTTGCCGACTGTTACGCTGTCCCTTGCGATGGCGGTTCAGCGGATGGCAAAGGAACACGCACTTGTGAAGCGGCTTTCAGCTGTGGAGACGCTTGGCTGTACCACTGTAATATGTTCGGATAAAACAGGCACTCTGACCCAGAATGAGATGACGGTTACCTATTTATGGACACCGGAGGTGGAATACAAGGTTACGGGACTCGGATATGCTCCCGTCGGGGATATCATGGCCGGGGACAGGAAAGTGACCGCAGCCGGCAATAAAGGATTAAAGCTTCTCCTTCAGGCGGCGAGTCTCTGCAGCAACGCACGTGTGGTTCCTCCTGACGGGGGAAGCGATAAATATACCGTGCTCGGCGACCCGACCGAGGCCTGTCTTGGGGTGGCAGCAAAAAAGGCAGGGCTGAATCCCGAAGACATGTTTGCATCCACTCCGAGGCTGAGAGAACTGCCGTTTGATTCAAGGCGCAAGAGGATGACGACCATCAATCAGCTGAAACAGCCCATTGATGGAACACAAAGGATCGCATATGTGAAAGGATCACCGAAAGAGGTTTTGGAGCTCTGCAGCGGCGTATTTACAGACGAAGGGCAGCATGAAATCACGGATGAGCAGAGAAAGCGGATAATGGCAGCCAATGACAGCTATGCGCGAAGGGGATTGAGAGTGCTTGCGGTTGCATACAGGCTGCTAAAGAAGAACGATAATCTGCCATCGGCGCTGAGTGCGTATACGCCGGAGATCATTGAGCAGGATCTTACATTTGTCGGGTTAACCGTAATGATGGATCCTCCGAGACCGGAAGTTGCAAAGGCTGTTGCCCTATGCCACAAGGCTGATATTCGAATCATAATGATAACCGGCGACTATGGCTTAACTGCCGAGAGCATTGCAAAACATATAGGTATTGTAAATGGTGAGCATCCGCGGATTATATCAGGAATGGAACTGCAAAACATGCAGGATGATGAGCTTAAGAAGGCTTTGCGGGATGAGGTCATCTTTGCCAGAGTGGCGCCTGAACAGAAATTCAGGGTGGTGTCCACCCTTCAGGAGATGGGTCATATCGTCGCGGTAACAGGCGATGGTGTAAACGACTCTCCCGCACTTAAGAAGGCTGATATAGGTATCGCAATGGGGATGACAGGCACCGATGTCGCGAAGGAAGCCGCCGACATGATTCTTACGGACGATAACTTTGCCTCAATCGTGAAGGCAATAGGGGAGGGACGTGCGGTTTACAGCAATATCAGAAAGTTCCTTCACTACATTCTCTGCAGCAATATGCCGGAAGCGGTGCCTTCTGCTTTTTTCCTTTTTTCGCGGGGCAGAATACCGCTGCCTCTGACTGTGATGCAGATATTACTGGTTGATCTTGGGACCGATATGATGCCCGCACTGGGATTGGGCATGGAATTGCCTGAAAAGGGCGTTATGGACAGACCGCCCCGCCGGCAGAACGAAACGTTATTGAATAAACATGTTGTCGTTAAGAGCTTTCTATGGTATGGAATGATGGAATCTGTTTTTTCGATGCTGGCATATTTCTATGTGAACAAGCTCAACGGCTGGCCTGACGTACCGCTCGCAGGCTCGGGAATGGTTTACGCACAGGCTACGACCATGGCACTTGCGTCCATTGTCTTCTGCCAGGTTGGTATGGTGCTGAACTGCCGTACGGAAGCGGCATCCCTCCTGGAGGTGGGACTGTTCAGCAATAAACAGGTGGTTAGGGGGATCGTGTTTGAAATACTGTTGATCAGTGCAGTAATTTATGTACCGTTTTTGCAGAATGTTTTCCAGACTGCTTCGATTGGCGCAAGGGATTGGCTGTTTTTGATAATTCTGCCTCCGGTCATTGTGCTGGTTGAGGAATTCAGAAAGTATTTTATACGGAAACGTGTTAAAATAAAATAGAAGTGAGGTGTTGGACACTATGAAAGTCATCATAGTTGGTTGCGGAAAGCTGGGTTCGGGGCTGGCCCTGAGTCTTTCGAAGAAGGGGCATAGCGTAACCGTTATCGATGTCAATGCGGAGACCTTTAAATTGCTCGGCAAAAATTTTAAGGGCAATACGATTGTGGGCATTGGATTTGACAAGGACATACTCGAGAAAGCCCGGATCAGGATGGCGGATGCGCTTATCGCGTGCAGCAAAAGCGACGATGTGAACGCTTTGATAGGAAGGGTTGCAAGGAATATATACAGGGTACCGCGAGTCATTTCAAGATTGTATGACCCGCGCAGCGCGGAGATCTACCGCAGCCTCGGCATTCAGACGATTTCCACAACGACATGGGGTGTACAGCAGGCGACCGAGATGCTGAGCTACGATCAGTTTGACAGCCTTTTACAAATTGGGGATGTGGAAATTGTCAGGGTTGAGATTCCGGAACTGCTTGTTGGAAGAGCTGTAAACGAGCTTACAGTGTACGGTGAGATACAGGTTGTTTCCATTATGAGGAGCAACAAGGCGTTCATGCCGACAAGTGGGACGATATTTCAGGGCCATGATATACTGTATATCGCTGTTTATTCATCCTCTCTGGGAAAACTGAAAAAAATGCTTGGAACTGAGGCAGAAAGTGAGGAATATAGATGAAGGTGATTATAATAGGCGGAGGCCAGGTCGGAGCCTACATCGCCGATTTGCTGCTGAAGAGCGACTGCCTGGTAAAAGTGATTGAGAACAGGGAAAATGTATTGGATAAACTTGAGAGGGAACTTCCTCACGATGTGATCATACGCGGCAGCGGGACGGAGCCGAATGTACTCGAATTCGCAGGTATCGCCGATGCCGATGTGGTTGCGGCCGTTACGGGTGCGGATGAGACAAATCTGGTTGCGTCCACGATCGCAAAGTTTGAGTTTGCCGTTCCGCGCGTGATTGCCAGAGTGAATAATCCTAAAAATGCGTGGCTTTTTGATTCCGGAATGGGAGTCGACGTAAGGATCAGCCAGGCAGATTTAATGGCCCACATCGTTGTGGAACAGATGGATCTGAAGAATATGCTGACTCTGATGAAAATAAGCACCGGAGATTGTTCCATCGTGCAGCTGGCTGTCGATGCTGCTTCGGAGGCTGTAGGCAGGCCGGTAAAGGATATGGTCATACCACAGGATTCGCTGCTGATTGCGATACTGCGTGGAGACGACGTAATCATACCGCGGGGAGATACCATCGTCTGCGCCAATGACAGGATTCTTGCGCTGGCGGACGAGGATTCACAAGTCGTTTTGAACAAACTCTTCGGACCTTTTTCGTGAATCGGGTAGTTGCGTTTTCTATTGAAAAAGCCAGGCATGCGAAAGTATGACTATGGTATAATGGGATCAATCAGATCAATCAGATCAATCAGATCAATCAGATCAATCAGACCAACCATCTGAAGAGAGAGTGGTTACCCATGAAAAATTTCAAAGTCGCATTATTACAGCTTTTGCCGGAAGGCACCCTGGAAGGCAACCTGCAAAAGGGAATGGAATATTGCAGGAAAGCAAGGGAAGCGGGCGCGGATCTGGCACTGTTCCCTGAAATGTGGAGCATTGGCTATCATATGTCGGGAGATCCTGAGGAATGGAAGGCAAACGCCGTATCAGCCAATGATGAGTTTGTCAGATCATTTGGCCGGCTTGCGAAAGAACTCCATATGGCGATCGGTATCACTTTTCTTGAAAAGTACGATCCGCTGCCGAGAAACACCCTTTGCCTGTTCGACCGTTTCGGCAACAAGGTACTTACTTACGCAAAGGTACATACCTGTGATTTTGATGTGGAAAACAATTTAACAGCTGGTGATGACTTTTATGTCACCGATCTGGACACGGCGCAGGGGAGCGTAAAAATCGGCGCAATGATCTGCTATGACCGCGAATTTCCCGAAAGCGCCAGGATTCTGATGCTGAAGGGAGCCGAAATAATCCTGGTGCCGAACGCTTGCCCGATGGAGATTAACCGCATTTCCCAATTGCGGGCAAGAGCCTTTGAAAATATGGTCGGCATTGCGACAGTCAATTATCCAACGGGCAATCCCGATTGCAACGGTCATTCCACTGCTTTTGACGGGATTGCATATCGGCCTTCTGAATCCGGTTCAAGGGATACGCTCTTAATGGAAGCCGGTGAAAGGGAAGGAATCTATATCGCAGATTTTCCTGTAGATGAGATCCGGGAATACAGGAAGCATGAAGTACATGGCAATGCCTATCGTCATCCGCAAAAATATAAGCTTCTTGTTTCGGAGAGGATTGAAGAGCCTTTCATCCGAAAGGACTATAGAAAGTAGGACAACCCTTTGGGCTTACATACTCAGTGGAAAGTACTATGACGGAGTTCTGCCCGATGGTGATAGGGGCATGATGAAGAAGGGTTTTCAGGATCTTTTTCGACATGTGCTGAAGCTTATTGCAGAGCAAGGCTGTGAGCTGGGTCTGATAAGCCGTTGATGGAAATGCAGTTTTAAAACTTTATTGACTCAAAATGTATTGGCTCAAATGAACCTTTTGGTATGCCATGGCGTCTTATGTTGTGAAACCGGTTTTAATTGTGAAGCTTTGGAGGTGAAAACTTGACGCATGGCGAAATAGAGCAGCTTTATCTGGAACATCGGCGTGCTTTGGAGCGGTTTGTATTCTTCAAAACACCCAGCAGAGAGGACGCCGAGGACATCTTGCAGGATGTTCTGCTGAAAGTGCTTGAAAAGAGCGATACACTTCAAAACGCGAATCATTTCAAGCCATGGCTGTTCCAAATCGCCGCCAACAGAATCAGGGACTTTTACCGCAGACGTGCCAGGCAACCCGACATTTCGCTTGATGAAAGGAAAGATGAAATCGTCAGCCTTTCCCGATATGGCAGAACGGTTGGGGAAAATGTATATGATACACTGGATGCGCTTCGGGACAATGACAGGGAAATTCTCGAAATGGTCTATTTGCAGAACAAGCCGCAATCAGAGATTGCGCAATTGCTGAATATACCTGTCGGAACGGTAAAAAGTCGCCTGTACACAGCAAAACAACACTTTCGCGCCGAATATGGCGAGGAAAAGCCGAAAGGAGTTCTTATGAGTCAATTACCGGAAATATGCCCTGATTATAAAATCAAACGATCCGGATTATCACCGTTTGATGTACGATGGGAAGAGCTGATGGGTTGGTTCATCGTTCCGAAGCTGGGGGAAAATATCTCCTGGGCGATGTATGAATTTCCGGAGCGCAGACAATCCGAAAGGTATGATATTAAAGTCGTCGGCCGCGCTTCTGTCCATGGCGTGGAAGGTGTGGAGATCACTGTAACCGATACGAATGGCGGAACACATGAGAGCAAACCCGACCAGCGCAATATCACACGTTCGTTCGTGGCACAGCTTACAGACACGCATTCCAGGTTTCTGGCAGAAAGCCATACGGCTCACGGAGTGAAAAAAATCTTTACGTTCCTTGATGGTGATGAATTTCTGGAGAATTGGGGATTTGGAGAAGACAACTGTGGTAACAACATATTTCCAAAACAAAACGGTCATATCATTCGAAACGGCTCTGAGATAACCTGTGACCGGGAGAATGGCCTGCTGGATGTTGTCGGAAGATATACCATTACCATTGGCGGCAAAGCCTATGACACAATTTGTGTCATGGATGCGGAATGCTATAACGGCACGCTTTCGGAGCAGTACATCGATGAGAAAGGGCGGACCATTCTCTGGCGGCGTTTTAACCGGAACGATTGGCGCATCAGCCATTACAAAAAGCTGTGGAGTGAGATCCTTCCTAAAAATGAGAAACTTTCACTGAATGGTAAATCCTATGTTCACTGGTATGACTGCATTACCAATTATATCCTGTAACTGGTTAGGGCTGCTGTCTGAGTTTGCTTAGGAATCTCATAAGGAACAGGCGCCTGTTTTTTTATGACAGACGCCTGTTTCAGCACTCTGGTGTTTGTTTTCTCTTTCCTTACAAAAGATTTTTATTTGAGAAGGAGGTCTTTCTTTTCAAGAATCGCTGCAGCAGCGGAACAAGCAGGGCAATCACAATATTTCGCTCCGGCAGACCGAATCTTCTTTGCATGATCTGCCATATTTCTGGCAGCATCCGCTCCCAGAACCTGTTTCCCGTCGGCCGATTCTGCGAAACTGATTAAATTGTCAATTGGCATAATGTCCTCTGACAGCTCATGAAGATATTTTCTTGTCTCCGCGGCTTCCTTTTCGGTTCCAAGCGCGTTCAGCCAGTCCTGTGCCGCTGATTTTGCCTCAGTGCAGCAGGATGGCGCCTGCATCAGTTCCTTTGTTTTTTCAACTGTATCTTCCAATACTTTCTGATCCATGATTGAGATTCCTTCTTTCTTCTGGCGTTTGCCTATATTCTACCACAATATCTTATCCTTTACAATTGCAGGATATCCTTAAACTTTATATTATGTATTTTATAGGATGCCTCAAAGGCAAAATCTGCAGTTGTCCGTAGGCCAAATCAACTGAAAGGATTGGGGGATGGATGACGCACAGATATTTACCGCCTTTCATACATTGTATTGGAAATATCAAAAACAGAAAGGGGAATCATTTTGGGCTATTATTGGTATCCATATTTAGGCTATCAGGAGGAATGTCAGCAGGTTCCAATTCAGTTTCCTCCGTAGCATCAGCCCGTACAGCCAGGTCTGGAAACTCTGATGGAACCGAAACCTGTTTTTGACCGGCCGAGCTACATCGGAACCGGCAAGCTGAAGGACAAGGTGGCATTGATTACCGGAGGGGACAGCGGGATCGGAAGAGCTACTGCGGTTGCGTTTGCCAAAGAAGGTGCAGATATCTGCATCGCCTATTACAACGAACACGAAGACGCACAAATTACAAAATCTTATATCGAAGCACAGGGGAGAAGATGCCTTTTAATGGCAGGGGATATAAGAGATGAAATGTTTTGCCGAAAGGCGGTAGCCTGTACGGTTTCTACTTTTGGCGGCCTTGATATTCTGGTGAACAATGCCGGAGTACAGTTTCCACAGGCAAGTATTGAGGATATTTCCATAGATCAAATGGTACTTACTTTTGAAGTAAATTTTTTTGGTATGTTCATTATGACGAAGACAGCTTTACCTTATTTGAAATGCGGAAGCTCCATCATCAATACAACATCCATTACTGCATATGTGGGGAATGATCAGTTGATTGATTATTCCAGCACGAAAGGCGCCATTGTCAGCTTTACCCGTGCCATGGCCCGTTCTGTCGTATCAAAGGGCATTCGGGTCAATGCAGTCGCTCCGGGCCCGATCTGGACCCCGCTTCAGCCAGCCAGCTGGCCTGCCTGTGTCATTCCGACATTTGGTTCGGACACCCCGATGAAAAGAGCGGGACAGCCGGTGGAACTGGCGCCGACCTATGTATACCTGGCAAGTGAAGACTCTTCTTACGTTACAGGTCAGGTTCTTCATGTGGATGCCGGACAATCCATGCAGTCCTGATAAATGTGATAAATGGAGCATAACGTTTGCAAGGAAATGAAATTCCAATGGATCAGGAACGATAAAGCATTCTGCATTTCACACAGGATGCTTTTTTGTGCCTGTTCATTTTCCTTGTTTTCTGATAAAATAGTGGATAGTTTTATTGCAGGTTCTGTCTGCTTGGCTTTCCACGGAGAATGGAAGAATATCAGGATTGGAATAGAGAAAGTTTTTCTTTTGAAAGGTGATTGGTTTGGCAAAAAGAGAGAATAGAGGGAATCAGGAACATCGAATAAAAAAAGTTGATCCGAATTCAATCGGAGAGGAAATGGGAATCGAAGCGGGAGATGTCCTGTTGACCATAAATAAGAAAGGGATCGAGGATGTATTTGATTACCGGTATTTGATCCAGGATGAATATATTGAAGTGGTAATCAGGAAGCAAAACGGCGAAGAATGGCTGCTGGAGATTGAAAAAGATTACGATGACGATCTGGGAATCGAATTTGACAACAGTCTGATGAGCGATTTCCGTTCCTGCAGCAATCAGTGCATATTTTGCTTCATCGATCAGATGCCGCCTGGTATGAGAAAGACACTTTATTTCAAGGATGATGATTCCAGACTGTCCTTTTTGCAGGGGAATTATATTACCCTGACCAATATGCAGGACAGAGACATCGAAAGAATTATCCGAATGCATCTTGCTCCGATCAACATATCGGTACAGACCACCAATCCGGAACTTCGCTGTAAAATGCTTCATAACCGGTTTGCAGGAGAAAAGCTCCGGTATCTGGATGCTCTCTGTGAGGCTCACATTGAGATGAATGGACAAATTGTACTATGTAAGGATATCAATGACGGCGGAGAACTGGACAGAACTATAGATGATCTTTCCAGGTATCTTCCCTTTATGCGAAGTGTTTCTGTGGTTCCGGCCGGGATTACAAAGTACCGTCAGAATTTGTATCCGCTTGAAATGTATAATAAACAGGAATCAGCAGAGGTGATTGATCAGATCGAAAGCAGACAAAAGGAATTTTATGAACAATATGGGCTCCATTTTGTTCACGCCAGTGACGAATGGTATATCGCCGCAGAGAAGGATTTTCCGGAAGAAGATCGATATGACGGCTATATCCAGTTGGAAAACGGTGTTGGCATGATGAGGCTTTTTATAAATGAATTTTATGAAGCACTGGCGAAGGCTCAGAAAGACCGGGAGAAAGGGAAGATACCGGGCAGTCTATCCAGGACTCTCACCATTGCCACCGGAAAGCTTGCCTATCCGACCATACAGGGTTTTGCGGATCAGATCATGAGACTTTTTCCGGGGATAACTATCCACGTGTGCTGCATACGGAATCAGTTTTTTGGAGAGACCATCACCGTGTCCGGTCTGATTACCGGACAGGATCTCATCGGGCAGTTGCGGGAAAGGAAGGAAAGCGGGGAATCCTCTGGAAAGGTATTGCTGATCCCCTCCAATATGCTGAGGACCGGAGAGCAGACATTCCTGGACGATGTTACGGTAAGTGATGTGGAAAAGGAGCTGGGAATGAAGGTAATTGTATTGGAACCGGGTGGAAAGGAATTTCTGGATGCGATTTTAAATGGTAAGTATCCGTCGAATGGGGACAACGGCAATGACAACTCGGCTTATATAAAAGTGTATAGGAACAGGGGAAAATAGGTATAAGGAGGGCAGCTGTTTTGAAGTCGCCTGACTCTGGATGTTACTTTTTCTATTCATGAAATATTTAACTAATACTATCAAATTGTTAAAATATCTTGACAATCAAGAATGTTCCAATTATGCTATGGATAGATGGGTTTTTTTATATAGAGTTAACGATAACCAGATGAAATAGAGTGGGCAGAAGATAATATACTGTACAGAGAAGTTAATGTTTTTTCCAGTACTTGTATCGCTGGCAGCAATGGGCAAATGGAGGGCGTTATGAGAGCAATGATCACAATAATATCTATAGTGATTTTGACATTTGTATGGTTGTTGATGGTACATAAAAATAGAATCAATTCCACAGGATATAACGTTGTCTTGTGTTTTATTTCTGCCGGAATAAGTTCACTTTTTCCTAAAGTGGGGGTTCCAGTACAGATTATTTTCTGGGTAGTGATATTTATAGTATTGTATTGGGGGGCAAAGATATATATCCGTAGAAAACAAAATGGGCCCAACCCTGATGCTTGATATAATGGCGAACAGCAACGTATCGCCATCGTCAGGTGCCTGGCACATCATTCCATGGTAAATGCTGCAGATGAACCCACAGGGAATCTGGATGATGAGAATACCCGGGCAGTTATGGATTTGCTGCTGTATTTGGCTCATAATGAGGGAAAGATATCACTCCCGTTGCAGATGGAGGTTGGACTGCCCATTAATTGACAAAGCGGCATGATCCAGCTGCGATGGGATTGGTACAACAGTTTTCGGCAGGATACAAATAAATATTCAGAGACAAAGTGACCATCGGCCATATGTGAGTTGTTTACATATGGCCGATTTTTTTATAAAAAAACAGCACAGGGAATTCTCATATCTTACTATTCGACACAAAAAGCCATTTAGTTGTATTAAAATACATTAAATATCAAAATATATAGGATATATATGACAAAGAAAAACAATACATAATTAGGAATATATGTTGACTTATAAATTTACTGGTGCTAATATATATAACAATATATGTATAAATAAAACAATACCCCTATATCCGTAGAGATCTGCAATAAAGGATAATCGTCAAATATGAGGGGAAGGAGGACACAACAACTGGCGGATATCTTTTAAAATATGAATAGGAGTGATAGAAAGATGGTTCTCAAAAGAAAGACACGAAAAGCAATTGCAGTCGGATTGTTTCTGCTGATGCTGATCAGTTCCTTCCCCGCTTTTGCGGCTGGCAGCGTCCGGTCTGCGCCACTTTCCACAGCGAAGGATCAGCTCCGTAAGGAATCTGCCAAAAAGATCGATCGGAACTGGGTGGGATCCCTTCCGGACGGGGAGTATGGAGAGGCGATTGTTTATTTGAAAAGTCAGACGAATGGCGAAGAGGCGGCCAGGGAAGCCAAAACCAAACTTTCTTCGTCGCTGACTCCAAATAAAGCGAAAACCGAAGTAAGAAAAGCAGTCATCAATGCACTCAAGGATAATGCAGAAGATACACAGCGCAATCTGGTGAAGTATCTGACGCAGCAGAAAGGAAAGGGAAAAGTAAAGGAATATAAACCATACTATATTATCAATGTGGTTTATGTAAAGGCGGCGAAGGATGTCCTGAAAGATATTTCGTATTTCAGCGAAGTGGAAAAGATATACGAAAACAAAATTGTCAAGCTGGACAAGCCTGAGATCAACAAATCCAAAATTCAGGCAAATGCAGACGGAGTAGAGTGGAATATTGAAAGAATCAAAGCGGATGCGGCATGGAATCTTGGAGTGGATGGAACAGGAGTTGTAGTGGGGACCATTGATTCCGGTGCGACATGGCAGCATCCGGCTCTTCAGGCAAAATGGAGAGGATATCTTCCGGAGGATCCCGACAATCCGAATCCGGATGGAAACTGGTTTGATGCGGTAAACGGGTCTGCTCTGCCCAACGACGATGCAAGCAATCCCCATGGAACCCATGTTATGGGAACCATCCTGGGTCAGGAGCCGGATGGGAGCAATAAGGTGGGAGCAGCGCCGGGAGCAAAGTGGATCGCCGCAAAGGCTTTCTCGCCAAACGGCGGTTATGACGACGATATTCTGGAAGCGGCAGAATGGATGATGGCGCCAGGCGGGGATCCTGAAGCGGCACCGGATATCATAAACAATTCCTGGGGCGGAGGACCGGGCCTGGACGAATGGTTCCGCTCTGTTGTTGTCAACTGGAGAGCCGCCGGAATCCTGCCGGTCTTTTCAGCCGGGAATGGAGAACCGGGAAAACAGGCACCTCCGGCTTCCGTGAGTTCGCCGGCGAACTATCCGGAAAGCTTTGCTATAGGAGCTTTGGACAACAACAATCAAAAAGCAGATTTTTCACAGAGAGGTCCGGGGCCTTATGACAATCTGAAACCGGAAGTTTCTGCTCCCGGAGTGAATATCCGTTCCTCCGTACCGGGAGGGTATGAGAGCGGATGGAATGGAACAAGCATGTCCGCACCGGCAGTTACGGGAACAGCGGCTTTGGTTTTGTCCGCGAACCATTCTCTTTCCGTGGAAGACGTGGAAGACCTTTTGAAGGAAACGGCAACTCCTCTGGAAGATGCCAACGATTCCGGGCATCCGAACAATGGATATGGTTACGGCCTGGTCGATGCATTTGAAGCGGTATCCAGGGTGGCAGGCGGGGCCGGAACAATAGAAGGAAAGGTACTGTCGGAAGGGCAGGATCTGGAGAATCCCGTTATCGTCCATGAGCAGAAGATATTTGATGCTTATCTGGGTTCTGATATTGCAATTCAGGCAGAAATCTCCGATGATGTTTCCATTGTGGATACGGAGCTGCTGGTAAAGGAAACCGGGAAATCCTACTGGATCACATTACCGATGAAGAGAACAGCGGGAGATTATAAGTCGGGAACCTATACCGGTACGATTCCTGCTGATGTCGTCGGGCAGCCCGGGCTCACCTATAAGATCAAGGCAAGGGATTATGACGGCAATGTGGTGGCTACGGAAGGATATCAGGTAAAGGTGAAGTTCGGTGTCGTTCCGGATCAGTATGAGACAGATTTTGAGCCTTATCCGACAGGATGGGTAATGGACGGAGACTGGCAATGGGGAGATCCTGCGGAGGGCGTGGGACCAGCCCCGCTGAGCGGAACGAAACTGATCGGCACCAACCTTGGCGGAGATTACGCCAACAGCGGAGACAGCGTTTTGCTGTCGGTACCACTGGATTTGAGAAATCGCGATTTGACCTTTGCACAATTTCGGGTGAGCCAGTGGTACGATATGGAAAATAATTATGACAAAGGATTTGTCTATGTAACAAATGACTACGGTGAGACATGGACCCAGGCAGGGCCTGTCTATACCGGGGCCCAAACGGAATGGAAAGAAGTTCTGATTGATCTGAATCCCTATATCGGATCAAAGGACCCCGTATTTCTGGCATTTCGGTTGACGACGGATGCCAGCGGTCAGAGAGCGGGATGGTATCTGGACAATGCAAAACTGATCGCGACGGACAACACACCGCCCGCCACACCGACAAACGTAAAAGGCAAATTTCGCCTGAACAGGGTAACCCTGAACTGGGATGCGGTATCGGATGCCGATGTCCAAAACTATCGGGTGTACCGCGCAAATGCGGAAGACGGCGAATATACCCTATTGGGAGAAACAGACGGTACCTCCTATGGAGATCGGGATGTTGTTCCGAAAACGCCTTATTATTACAAAGTCTCAGCCTGCGACTTTGCGGGGAACGAAAGCGAATTGTCATCTCCGTTGGCAGTGGAAGTGCCGGCCTTTGGAGACTATGTCTTCCTGACCGATTTTGAGGAGAATAACGGAAACTTCACGACAGGCGGCGAGAATAACACCTGGGAATGGGGTGTTCCCACATCCGGTCCGGAAGCCGGGTTTTATGGGGAAAAGGTCTGGGCCACCGGACTTTCCGAGAATTATGCCGGCAACAGCAGCTGCTGGCTGGAATCTCCGGAGATCCAGCTGCCCGCGGAAAATTGCTTTTTAGCCATTGGACATTGGTATGAGCTGGAGGATCGATACGATAAGGGATATATCCAGATCGCCCAAAAGGATGGAGAGAACTGGTCGGAATGGACAGATATTGCTCCTGGAGGCTACCTGACAGGAGACGGAAAGACATGGACAGACCTGGAAATTCCGTTGAATTCCTCTTATGCGGGGAAAACGGTAAAAGTCCGGTTCCTGCTGACCAGTGACAGTTCCGTATCCAAAGCCGGCTGGTATCTCGATTATGTTCTGATTGATGCATCGGGAGAGGCGGGAAAAGCAGCCAAAACGGACAACCCCAGGGGAAAAATCAAGGCCGGGCTGAACGCGGATTTGATTTCTGCAAAAAAAGAAACCGAAGTGAAACCATTTCAGCTTGATCTGAAGGCAATGAAAAAGGCAAAAACAGGAAAGTATAAAACCATACCGGATCAGAAGGTATCCTCCCTTTCTTCCGCAACAGCGGGATTGCCTGTGGACGCTTCCGTGACGGTCCTGGAGACGGGAATAAGCGTAAAAACGAATCCGGCAGACGGAAGATTTCAGATGAAGCATGCCGCCAGCAAGGGAAATGAGAGCTGGACCCTGAAGGCGGAGGCCTATGGATTTTATCCGGCGGAAACAAAGGTTCATCTAAACGAAAACCAGACGGTCAAAACGAACTTTGTCCTGGAGGCAATTCCGAAAGGAACCATAACCGGAAGGGTTGTGGACCGATATTCCGGCGAACCCGCTTCAAATGCGGTCATACGGGTGCTGGAGGATCCCAGGGTGCCGGTTGCCATTGCCAATGAGAACGGAGAGTTTACCATCCCGGATATTTATGAAGGGGAATATACGCTCAAGGCGGTGGCGGATGGTTTTGAACCCGGAGAGATTCATGTTGTAGCAGTGGGGAAGGAAACCGTCAAAACGGAAATACCCCTGAAGCGGTTTGTAGGCTATGAAGAAGAAATCGCGTATGATGACGGAACAGGGGAAAACGCACTGGTATTGAATGCAGCCGGAAGCGGGTTGGCCATACGGGTTACCCCGGTTCAATCCGGTCTGGTAAAGGGAGCCAATATTTTCTTCTGGGGAAATGACTGGCCGACTCCGGGCGGTACAAGGATCGGTATCACCCTGTACGATTCGGACGCAGACGGAAACCCCGTAAAGCTGGATGTCCAGCCGAAGATTGTGGATGTTGTACGGGGCGAATGGAACAATATCGATTTGTCGGAGTTTGGATTTTCCACAGACCGGGATTTCTTCATTGCGACCTGTCAGACGGAAGTGGGGACTCTTTCTCCCGGGACAGGTATCGATGAATCCAGTCCATATGCGGAAAGATCCTATCTGTATTCCGGTGATACCTTTACTCCCATCAAGGAGGAGGATGTAGCCGGAGGCCTGATGATACGGGCAAGGATGGAGTATTCGGTCGGGACTCCTGAAATCAGCAATCTTGAAGATGTCAGCTATACCAATGAGGACTCCGTCGTGGTGGAAGGGACCGTAACGTCAGACAGCAAGGTAAACCTCTATGGCAACGGAGCCCGGATCGGAGAAGTGAATTCCGAAGGGAAGAAGTTCCGGAAGGAAATTGTTCTGCCGGAGGATAAAACATTGATCACGGTAACCGCCGAATTAAACGGCAAGGAAACAGAGCCCTCCCCCGGCAAGACCGTCATAAAGGATAAGGTCGCTCCGGAGCTTACGGTTACCAGTCCGAAAGATGGCCTGGTTACAAAGGAAAGAGTGGTTGATGTAACCGGAACGGTTTCGGATAACCATTTCGGAAGACTGGAAATAAATGACGATGCAGTTGAAGTTGTTAACGGAGCCTTTCATGCAGAAAAAATCATTCAGGAAGGCGAGAATCTGTTCCATATCCGGGCGTATGATCTGGCAGGAAATCAGACGGAATCCACGGTCCACGTCGTTGTAAAAAGAGATAAGCCGATGATAACCGATCTGGAACCCTCGCAAGACGTGTATCTGCCTGGAGGGGAGGAACTGACGGTAAGCTTTCACAGTGAGCCGGGCGGACAGGGGAGCTTTCGTGTTTTGATTCCCGGCAGTGCTTCCACGCAGGCAAATCGTTCGATTGCCATGGAAGAAGTGGAAGCCGGATACTATGTCGGGAAATGGACCGCACCGGATGCCCGCATCAGCGGTCTGGTCGTGGAAGCAGAGTTTACGGACGTGGCCGGAAATACCGTAACCGCTGAGGCAGCAGGAAAGATACAGGTTGGAGTGGACGAGAATGCGATACGGGATCTGGAACCTTCTAAGAATGTTACCCTGAAGGGAGGAGAGCAGCTTACCGTGAGCTTCCGCAGCGGGAAAGGCGGCTCCGCGTCCTTCCGGATTGTATTCCCGGGACTCAGCGCATTGAAACCTGCAGCATCCAACATGAGAGAAGTTACTCCGGGGTATTATGAAGGAACATGGACAGCCCCGCAGAATACAAAAGCCAATGGGCTGCTGGTTGAAGTGACTTATACCGATGCGGATGGAAAGAAGACAACCGCCACAGCACCAGGCAGGATCCATGTGGTGGAATCCGGTAAGAAAAAGCCGAAGCCGCTCAAGCCAAAAAAGCCTGGTAAGCAATAAAAATCAAGGCAATCTCCAGAAAAAATGTAGAGAAGCAAATGAAATAAAATGAAATAACCAGATGATAAGATACATGAAATCCCGTCCCTGCAGTTTACAGAGGCGGGATTTTTTTCGGATGTTTAATTTTCGGATCCCTCAAACTGGCTGTTGTACATGTTGGCATAAAAGCCGTTTTTCCTGAGGAGTTCCTCATGTTTTCCCTGCTCTATGATGCGTCCGTGATTCATGACCAGGATCACATCCGCTTCCTGGATGGTGGACAGTCGGTGGGCAACGATGAAACTGGTCCGATCGTGCATCATATAGGCAAAGGCAGACTGAATTTTCATTTCCGTCCGTGTATCGATGCTGCTCGTCGCTTCATCGAGAATCAGCATGGGGGGAAGGCAGAGCAGGACTCTGGCGATACAGAGCAGCTGTTTTTGTCCCTGACTGATGTTGCCGCTGTCTTCTGAAATCATGGTATCATATCCGTCGGGAAGCCGTTGGATAAAGCTGTGGGCATAGGCTGCTTTGGCTGCCTCCACAATCTCCTCCTCTGTGGCATCCGGTTTCCCATAGGCTATGTTTTCCTTTATAGTTCCGGCTTTCAGCCAGGTATCCTGCAGGACCATGCCATAGCTGTTTCGCAGGGAAGCTCTCGTAACCTCCCGGATATCCTTTCCGGAAACGGTGATGCGACCGGTATCCACATCATAAAAACGCATCAGAAGATTGATCAGGGTCGTTTTTCCGCTTCCTGTCGGACCGACAATGGCGATTCGTTGCCCTGGCTGTACGTCCAGGCTGAAGTCCCGGATCAGTTCCTGATCGGGTTGGTAGCGGAAGGAGACATTTTCTGCCGTGACATGGCCGTCACTTTTCAGTTCCGATGCGTGCCGGACTTCCGGCACCTGGTCTTTTTCATCAAGGAATTCGAAAACGCGGGCTGCGCAGGCAAGCGCATTCTGCAGCTCGGTGACCACCCCGGATATCTCATTGAACGGCTTGGTATACTGGTTGGCATAGTTCAGGAAGATGCTCAGCTGTCCGATGGATAAACTTCCGTGGATTGCAGACAGCGCACCAATCAAACCGACCCCGGCGTAAACGATGTTGTTGACAAAACGGGTGGCTGGATTGGTGATACTACTGTAAAATACGGATTTCAAAGTAACTTTCTGCAGTTTTTCATTAATGCTGTCAAAGCTTTTCTGACTTCTGTCTTCATAGCCAAAGGCCTGCACCACCCTCTGGCCTTCCACCATTTCGTTGACCAATGCAGTCTGCTTTCCCCTCATCCGGCTCTGACCCTGAAAATACCGGTGGCTGCGTCTGGCGATGAATGCTGCGACAATCAGACTGAGCGGAGTTAAAAGTACCACAACAAGCGTAATGGTTACCTGGATGGACAGCATAAAGCCGATGATTCCCAGGATGGTAAGGACTCCTGTGAACAATTGCGTAAACAACATCAGGATGCCATCGGAAAAGGTCTCGATGTCTGCAATCATGCGGCTCAGCAAATCCCCGGTGGAATGGGAGTCCAGATAGGAAAGCGGCAGCGACTGGATTTTTGCCATCACCTGGTTTCTCAGATCCCGGGACAGGCAGTATGTAATATGATTGTTGCAAATGCTGAGGATCCATTGGGAGACGGCGGATACGAAAGCGGTAACAGCAATCTGTAACAGAATGGGAACGATCGCATCAAAATCGACATGATCCGGTCCCAGCATGAAATCAATTGTCCGGCCAGTGAGAATGGGGATATAAAGCTGGGTAGCAACACTCCCCATCGCAAAAAGGATGCTGAGAATCGTAAACCCACTGTAGGGAGAGAGAAAATCCCGGATTCGTTTCAATGTGCTCACGGTATTTTCGCTGTCTTCCGCATTTCTGTTGTTTCCGGCTTCTCTTCTATCATTTGTGGATCTTAACGGCATTCCTGCTTCCCGCCTTTTTTGTACTGACTTTCGTAGATTTCCTGGTAAACCCTGCAGGACCGCAGCAACTCCTCATGGGTCCCGATGCCCGCCAGGGAACCGTCTTCCAGAACCAGAATCTGATCGGCATACCGGACACTGGAAGCTCTCTGACTCACGATAAAAGTGGTCATTTCCACAGGCAGATTGCGAAGAGCCCTGCGTAAAGCAGCATCGGTCGTATAGTCCAGCGCACTGGTGCTGTCGTCAAGAATGAGAATTTTCGGATTCTTCACAAGGGCACGGGCTATGGTCAGACGCTGTTTTTGTCCTCCGGAGAAGTTACGCCCGTCCTGTTCCACAGGTTCGTCCAGTCCCTTGCTTTTTTCCCTGACAAATTCCTCTGCCTGTGCCACATGCAGTGCATGCCACAGCTCCTCCTCTGTTGCATTTTCCTTTCCCCACAGAAGATTGGAACGGATGGTTCCCTGAAACAGCATGGATTTCTGCAGGGCAATGCCTGTCAGCCGGCGCAGTTCTTTTTTTGAATAGTCTCTTACGGATCTGCCAAAGAGCAGGACATTCCCGGATGTCGCGTCATAAAATCTGGGAATCAGATGCACCAGACTGGATTTCCCGCTTCCTGTCCCGCCGATGATGCCGATGGTTTGTCCGGTCTTTGCGCAGAAGCTGATGTCCTTCAGACTTTTTCCGGCTGCCAGGGGATAGGTGAGGGATACCTGTTCAAAGCGTACCGCGTCATTCCATTTTTCCCTATCCGTTGGTATCGTTTTAAATTCCATAGCGGGCTTTGTCTGCAGCACGGAAGAAACCCTTCCCGCACAGGCAGCCGCTTTTGTCATCTGAATAATCAGATCCGCCAGCTTTATGAGTTCAATGAGAATCTGTCCCATATAACTGACCAGGGCGATGACATCTCCCTGCCTGAGGTCGCCGATGCCCACATGAACGGCGCCGGTGTGCAGTACGGCAAGAATCGCCAGGTTGATGATCACATAGGTGATGGGATTCATGAATCCGGAAATGCGGCCGACTTTTTTTTGCAGGGCGGTCAGGATGGAATTTGCCGTTTCAAAGCGGTTGACTTCACTTTGCTCTTTGGTAAAGGCGCGTATGACCCGGACTCCCGTCAGATTTTCCCGCGTGATTCCCAGGACCTGATCCAACTGTTCCTGGACTTTTTTATAAAGGGGTATGGTAACCAGCATAATGCCAAAAACGGCAACTGCCAGCAGGGGAATGGCCACGACGAATATCATGGCAGCGTCCCGGTTGATCCGGAATGCCATGACCAGGCTGCCAAACACGATAAACGGGCTGCGAAGGAACAGACGCAGAAAGAGGTTGAGGCCGCTTTGCACCTGATTGATGTCGCTGGTCATGCGGGTAATCAGCGTATTTGTGCCAAGACGATCCATTTCTGAAAACCCAAGGGTCTGTATGTGATGAAAAAGAGAGTGGCGTAGGGCAGTGGCGTATCCAACTGCAGCTTTCGAAGCAAAATATTGTGCGGTAATGCTGCTGACCAGTCCCACGATTCCCAGTAGAACCAATACGGCGCATCGCCGCAGTATAAAATCGGTATCCTGATTGGAAATGCCGATATTGATGATGGAGGCCATGACAAACGGCACCAGTAAATCAAAGGATGCCTCCAGCATCTTGAACAAAGGTGCCAATATGCTTTCCTTTGTATACCCTTTGAAGTAGGACAGCATCTGATGTAACAAAAAATCCCCCTTTGGAATGTTCCTTCCTTTCATTGATTCCTGTAATCACTGATTGTAATCATTGATTGGAACCATTGATTGTAACCACTGACTTCTGTTAATATTTTACTATCAGACAGGGAATATGCAAAGGATAGGAAGCATTTATTTTGATTTTTTCAGCAAGCCTTTTTTCTCCAGGAACTCATGAGCGACAATACTGGCCTTTTTGCCTTCCACATCCACTTCGTAGTTCATCTCTGCCATTTCTTTTGTGGTGATGGCATGCTCCAGTTTCTTAAGAACCGGACGAATTTCCGGATACCTGCTGTATAAATCCTTTCTTGTCAGATTGATGGCTTCATAAGGCGGAAAGAAGCCAAGATCGTCTTTCAGCGGTACCAGCTTTACCTTAACCGTCATGGCATCGGTGGAATAGGCATCCGTTACGTCGACTTTGTCAGATTTGATTGCCTGATAACGGATGTTTCCCTCCAGGCCCAGAATATCCTTGAAATGGATTCCAAATTGTTTTTCCATTTTCGGCAGACAGTCTTCCCGTTGGGAAAAGGCGGTGGTACAGCCAAAACGCAGCTTGGGCGCCTGTTCGACCAAATCCGAAAGCTTCTCCAGGTGCCAGGTTTCCGCAGACTTCGGGCTGGCACTGATGACATATTCGTTGCTGAATCCCAGCGGCTCCGAGATCAGGACATTGTATTTGCTTTTCATTTGTGTTGTTACATCGTGATATACCTTTTTCGTGTCCGTTTCCAGCGGCAGCTTCAACAGGATCGAGGATGCAATGCCCGTATAATCCGTAAACATATCAATGTCTCCGCGCTTCAATGCAGCAAAGGCCAAAGGGGAGCCGTTCAGATTGAACCGCTCTTCGACTTTGATGTCCGTGTTATCTTCAATCAGATTCTTATATAAATATCCGAGAATGATGGCTTCCGTAAAATTCTCACTTCCGACGACAATGGTACGATTCTCTTTCTGTACTACGGCAGAAACCCCGGAATAGATGGGGATCACCAGCAAAAGGGCGCAAAGTCCGAAAGCGACAATCCTTTTTGTAAGAATTTTTCTTGGTGTTTGCGGAACAATCTGATCGGAAGGCTTTAATCCTTCCGGTGTAACGACTTCTTCCATTTTGGACAGGATATAGTCTACCAGCAGAGCCAGCAGGGAAGCAGGGATCGCACCCAGCAGCACCAGATTGGGATCGTTGGCGTTCAGCCCCAGGTTGATAAACCAGCCCAGTCCGCCTGCTCCGGCAAAGGCCGCAATGGTAACCGTACCAACAGCGGTAACGGCAGAAATCCGGATACCGGCCATAATAAAGGGAGCAGCCATGGGAAGCTGAACCTGGAACAACCGCTGCATGGGCGAAAGTCCGATTCCATTTGCCACCTCCACTTTGTCGGGATCGATTTCCGTAATCCCGGTATAGGCGTTTTTGATGATCGGAAGCAGGGAATACAGGACAACCATAATAATCGCCGGCTTCTGTCCAATTCCTACAAAGGGGACCATAAAGGCAAGCAATGCAATGCTGGGTATGGACTGGAGAAGATTGGCAATCCCAATGACAATGGTGGCCAGAGGCTTACTTTTTGTAATAATCAGTGCAAGGGGAATTCCAATGGCCAGAGAAATCAAAACTGCCATGGTGGTCATGTTCAGATGATCGATAAAGAGGTTCAGCAATTCTTCCTTTCGTTCCATAAACATTGAAAAAAAAGCGTTCATATGATTCCACTCCTCGAATTTGAAACACTTGCCGTTTCATACTGTTTACTGAGAGAAGACAAGAGGATGCTTTTGGTAAGGTATCCCACCAACTGTTTTTTATGATTGATGACAGGAATAATGCCTGAGATATTATAGTCAATCGTGTTGACGATTTTTTTCAGGGTGGTATCTTCGTATACCGAAACAAAATCGGTGGAGATAAAATCCTTCAGGGAAGAAGTATATTGTTTGAAATTCTGAAGGTCGCTCAGCCATACGATTCCTGCAATCTCGTGTTTATCGGTAACCAGCAGGCTGTCCACGGCATAATGGTTCATGACCTGCAGGGCCTGCAGCACTGTACGGTCCCCTGAAATGCGGCAGGGATCCGTTTTCATGATATCCCGTGCTTCAATGAACTCCGGATTGCTCCACAACCGGCGGGGACCGACAAAATCCGCAACCTCACTGTTGGCAGGATGTTTCAGTATATTCTCCGGGGTGTCACATTGGACGATATGCCCGTTTTGAATAATGCAAATGCGGTCTGCCAACAGGATGGCTTCATCCATATCATGTGTGACAAACAGGATGGTTTTGTTGAGCTTTTTCTGCAGTTGGACGATCTTATCCTGCAGCTCCGCACGCACAACGGGGTCCAGAGCGGAAAAAGGCTCGTCCATCAGAATAATGCCGGGATCTGCCGCGAAGGCACGTGCGACTCCAACCCTGTGCTGCTGTCCGCCGGACAGTTGGCTGGGATATAAACTCCGGTAATCCGGATCCAGATCCACCATTTCCAACAGCTCATTGATACGGGCTTCCTGCTTTTTTTTCGGCACGCCCAGTACCTTCAGGATAATGCTGATGTTCTCGGCGACTGTCATATGGGGAAACAGGCCGCCGTCCTGCACCACATAGCCGATTTTCCGCCGCATCCTTGTATCGTTCATTTTGGTGACGGAAACGCCGTCCAGAAGAATGTCTCCCTGATCAATGGTATTGAGCTTATTGATCATTTTCAGCAGCGTTGTCTTTCCGCAGCCGCTGGCGCCGATCAACACCATAAACTCACCGGTCCGGACCGTCAGATTGATGTTCTGCAATACAGACTTGCTTTTGTAGGACTTATATACATTCTCAAACTGAATCAAGATCACACAACTCCTCTTTTTGCTCCCGCAATTTTTTGTTACGAACTTTCAGGAATCCGCACAGTTCTTTCTTATATAAGCTACCCATATAAGCTACACCTTATCATTTAAGAAATCAAGCTGTTCCCTCCATTTTTATCACAAAAATATATCTGGATTTCCATATTGCACCGGGAGGCATCGTTGACAGGATATTCCCTCCATGCCATAATACAAGGGAAGGCATGGAATCTGTGAGTCGGCCTATGCATTTTATCAATAATATGGAAAACAGGACGACACATACACAATGAATCTACCAATAAGGAGGCTGGATTTCTATGGAGTTACGAAAAGATTTTACCTATTCCCTTGTGGTACCGACGAGTATGGGAGTTCGGATTACCCCTGCCGGGGGACAGCCGGTGCACTGCAGCGATACGTTTACCATGCAGGCGACCAGTGCTGAGACCAATGTGGCCAGCATCTCGTCTTATCTGGGTCTTCCCGTAAAGGTTCTGACAACATTTGTAAAGGACAGTCCCATCGCTGCGTTCATCAAAAACAATCTGGCAGGCAGACATATGTCCTACGAAGGGATCGATGTTCCGCAGGGCGGGCCGTGGGGGTACCGGCATCAGTTCAATATTGCGGACAGCGGCTTTGGATCCCGCGGTCCCAGGGTTCACAACGACCGTGCCGGGGAAGTCGGACTGACGCTGAACAGCAAAGACTTTGACCTGGATCGTCTTTTCGGTCAGGAGGGAGTCCAAATCCTGCATTTGTCCGGGCTGATTGCTGCCCTGTCCCATGAAACCAGTATTTTTTGTCTGGATCTTGCCAAAGCAGCCAGGAAGTATGGCACACGGATTTCCTTCGATCTCAACTATCGTGCTTCTTTCTGGAAAGACAGGGAGAAAGAGCTGAGGGATGTCTTCACGGAGATTGCCGGCCTTTCCGATATTCTGGTGGGCAACGAGGAAGACTTTCAGCTGTGTTTCGGAATGAAAGGACCGGAGGCAGGCGGCAGGAACGTTGCGGCAAAGACAGACAGCTTCAGGGCCATGATTGGCAGCGTCCGGAAGATGTTCCCCAACGCCTCGGTATTTGCCACCACATTGCGTCAGGTGATCAGCACCAACCGCCATATGTGGGGTGCCATCATGCTGGAAGGGGAGAATTGGCATGCAGCAGAGCCCCGTGAGATTACCGTGCTGGATCGGATCGGCGGGGGAGACGCTTTTGTCGGCGGCCTGCTGTATGGGATTCTGAAGGGCTGGGAGCCGGAAAAGTGGCTTCAGTTCGGATGGGCCACCGGTGCCATGGCCACTACATTCCTGACGGATTATGCACAGCCTGCGGATGAGGAGCAGGTCTGGAGCATCTGGGAAGGCAATGCAAGGGTAAAGAGGTAAAGGCAGACCAGGCCCGAAAAGATGTGAATAACAGAAGGGAACGGCAGAGTGCCGGAGCAAAGTGCAGGGATCAAAACAGCACCTTTCCGATGATGGAGAAGGTGCTGTTTTGCTTTCCTCACGAAATGCTGTAAATGTATTTTATAGGTTTATCTTATGGATGCTTTGATGGAGTGGTATTGGAAGCCGTTTGGGCTTTGGGTCTTTGGGGAATCGGATAGTGGTATTTTTCGCCTTTGTAGTTCTCAAGCAGGACCTCACGGTCATCCTTGCGGAGGACATAGTTATAATTAATGGGGATTTTTCCACCGCCGTGGGGGGCATCAATTACATATTTCGGTACGGCAAAGCCGGAGATGTAGCCGGTAAGCTGATGCATGATGTCGATTCCGGTATCCACATCGGTCCGGAAGTGGGAGATGCCTCTGGACAGGTCGCACTGGTACAGATAATAGGGGCGTACCCGCATATGGACCAGTTTCAGCAGCAGATCTTTCATCACTTCCGCATTGTCATTGATTCCTCTCAGCAGCACGCTCTGGTTTCCAAGGGGGATGCCGGCGTCCACTATGGCAGTACATGCCCGCTCCGCATCCGGGGTGATTTCCTGGGGATGATTGAAATGCGTGTTGATCCAGACCGGCTGATACTTTTTCAACATGACCAGGAGCTCTTCGGTGATCCGCATGGGCAGAACCACGGGAACCCGCGTGCCGATGCGGATAATATCCACATGGGGGATTGCCCGGAGTCCGGCAATAATGGACTCCAGCTTTTTTGTATTCATTGTCAGGGGATCCCCTCCGGAGATCAGGACATCCCGGATTTCCTCATGAGACCGGATGTAATCCAAAGCTATTTCCAATTCGCTCTCTGTGATCGTTCCGTCTTCCTCCCCGACGACTCTGCGGCGGGTGCAATGACGGCAATACATGGAACAGACATAGGTTACTAGGAGCAGTACGCGGTCCGGATAGCGGTGAACAATATTGGGAACCGGGCTGCTTCCCACTTCGTTCAGGGGATCGTCCAGGTCATCACTGCAGTAAAGCGTTTCCTGAATCGACGGGACACTCTGCATTCGGATGGGATCCTTTTCATCCTCCGGATGAATCAGGGAAGCATAATAAGGGGTAATCGCCATTCGGAACTGTTTCAGACAGGTGGTGATATCCGTTTTTTCCTGTTCGGATAAGTCAAGTACTTCCGATAACATTTCGGTGTTTGTAATCCTGTGGGCAAGCTGCCATTTCCAATTATTCCAGGATTGTACCGGAATGGAGTTCTTCCAACTGGTCATGCAATCTCACCCCGTCTCTCGTCTTTCTGCCTTTTCAGGGCAGCATCCAGGATTCCATTGATGAGATCGGAATAGGAGACGCCGCAGAATTCAGCGAGCATTGGGTAGTCACTGTAACCGGGAGCCAGTCCGGGAAGGGGATTGACCTCAATGAAATGGATCTTCCCGTCGGGCGACATCCGGAAATCCACCCGCGCAAGATCCATACAGCCAAGGACATCGTAGACTTTCCTTGCCATCCCCGTCATTTCTTTCTCCTGGTCTTTTGTCAGATCAGCAGGGCATTGGTATTCCAAATATTCCGTAAAGCTTTGTTTCAGTTTATAATTGTAAACATGATAGTTTCCCTGGGTGGGTTTCCGGTATCGGATCTCCATGGGTGGGAACAGCCTTGCGTCCCGGCCGTTTCCAAGGATGCCAACCGTAAATTCCCGTCCCTCGATGTACTCTTCAGCCAGCATATCCTGTTGGTAAAGATGGATGCTTCTGCCTGCCAGCTCCTGAAGTTCCCTTCTGTTCTTTACGATACTGATCTCCGAAATTCCCTTGCTGGATCCTTCTGCATTGGGTTTAAGGATGACCGGATAATGAAGGGAACCGGTGGCAAGCGGTGTTTTGGCGGATAAAACGATGCTTTTGGGTGTCCGAACCCTGTAGGAAGAAACGATTCGCTTTGTCAGCGCCTTATCCAGTGCAATGCACAACGTTGTTTCGTCCGATCCGGTAAACGGTATTCCAAAAAAATGAAGCATGGCCGGAACCTGCGCCTCACGGCCTCTTCCATGCAAGCCTTCAGCGATATTGAAAGCAATATCCATTTGCTCATGACGCAGTTTTTCCGGCAATGCTCCATCTGCCTCCAGCAATACCGTTCTGTGACCCCTTTCTTCCAAAGCGGATTGGATCGCATAAACCGTATCGATCCTGTCGTATTCCGCTTCAGCATCCGGGGTATCCTTCTTTAATCCCTTTTTCAGGTTGTATACAATACCCACTGTTAAGGTACGCTTGGGGAGGGGAACTTCGGAATCCATTTGTTCCATGTTCAATTACCAACCTTTCCTGAAAGATAAGTATTTTGTTTTCAGCTTAAGTATAGTCAAAAAAAAGAGAATGTCAATATATTTTTATACGTTGAAAGGTTTCTTTTTATGATGTAAGATATACTTGTCCTGCAATTGATTTTTGGAAAATAAACAAAGAAATAATGTGGGAAATATTGTTACTGGAGGAAATTAATATGCCAATTATTGAGTTACTGAAAGCAGTGCTCCTGGGAATCGTGGAGGGAGTTACGGAGTGGCTGCCGATCAGCAGTACCGGACATATGATTTTACTGGACGAATTCATACAATTAAAGGCATCCCCTGCATTTAAGGAGATGTTTCTGGTTGTCATCCAGCTGGGAGCCATATTGGCTGTCGTTCTGCTTTATTTCAACAAGCTGAATCCTTTTTCCCGGAGGAAAACCAGTCGTCAGAAGAGGGATACCCTGGCAATCTGGGGCAAGGTAATTGTCGGTATCTTACCGGCAGCGGTTCTCGGCGTTCTTTTCGATGATTGGCTGGATGAACATCTGTATAACTACATAACGGTTGCCGTTACCCTGATCCTATACGGCATTTTGTTTATCCTTGTGGAAAACCGGAATAAAACCCGGAGACCAACGGTGCGATCCTTTCATGATTTGTCGTATCAGACTGCTTTTCAAGTCGGGCTGTTTCAGGTTTTGTCCCTGATCCCGGGAACATCCCGGTCCGGAGCGACGATTCTCGGTGGAATTCTGCTTGGCGCCTCCCGTCCATTGGCAGCGGAGTATTCCTTTTTTCTCTCCATTCCTGTTATGTTTGGAGCCAGCGCCCTGAAGCTGGTGAAATTTGGGCTGCATTTTACCGGCATGGAAACTGCCCTTCTGATAACCGGCATGATCGTTGCCTTTGTCGTTTCCATTGCAGCCATCAAGTTTTTGCTAAGTTATATCAAGAACAATGATTTCAAGGCTTTTGGATGGTATCGGATTGTGCTGGGCATTCTGGTGATAGGATACTTCCTCCTATTCCACTGAATGGTACGGGATGAGAGAATATCCCCGATACAGGATGAAGGAATATCCCCCGGCTGGTGAAAATCCTCTGATTCTGAAATTTCATGAAAAGAAAAGGGAAGAGAAGACCATTCCATGGGGGAGGCTTTTCTTCCTTTATTTTGTTCCTCATTTTATCTTTTATTTTTGATGCGGCTGAAAACAGGATTAAAAGAAAACCAGCCGGATCATAAGAAAACCCGCACCTGAAATCTGGTTTGGCAGCGAGGGCATCTTACTACATTCTTTCCCCGTTTGCGGGGAAGACGAAGCACCGTTTTGCAATGAGGGCATTTGCGGAAACGGTGGGTCCGGATTTCCCGTATCCTGCGGAAAAGCAGGGATAACTCCGATTGGATGGGGTTCCAGAATTTCAGGAATATCTCATTTTCCCTTTGTCGTTTATAAATATTGCGTGAAAAGGTCCGAAAGATCAACCAGGCCAAAATGACCCACATCAGGACATCAACAATCCAGAAACGGGTGAACATGTTGATGACCAATACTACAAAATAAAGTACAAACAAAGCAACATACAGCTGATCTGCACCATATCTTCCGTACATGAAACGCGACAGCTTGTCAGTAAATTTTCCCACTTTTATAATTGCTCCTTATCATCATGATTAGCATGGTCCGATATAAAAGGGACAGCACATTCTTGCCAGGCAAAGTCCGCAGCATATCTTGTTGATGGTGTCACCCGGCATGCCAAATCCCCGGCTCTGCTGCTGATAAACCCTGCCGCCATGCTCGATTTGATTCAGAAGTCTCCGGTATTCCCTGTTGTTTGGATCCATCCGGACAGCGGTTCGTGCATGATCAAGGGCTGTAATGCGATTGCCCATACCGGAATTTGCCAGTGCACTGTAATAATACCATTCCGCAGTCCTGTCTGACATCCCTGCCAGTACATGTAATGCCTCCTCATAATAACCTGCGTTCAGATAACTGATGACCGGATCAAATGCAGATTGTTGTCTGCGCTGCCTGTTCCTGTCATAGGATCCGCCTTCTCCAAACGGACCGAATCCGCCGAACGGGTCAAATCCCCCGAACGGATCAAATCCCCCAAAGGGATCAAACCCGCCATATGGATTCTCCTGGTTTCCGGAGGGACTGGATCCGTTGTTTCCATAGGAGCTCTGTCCTCCATAGCCGCTGTTGCCGGACTTTTTCATTTCCTTGATCTGTTCGTAGGCAGCATTGACCTCGCTCATCTTTTGGGCAGCTTCCTTGTCCCCCTGATTTAAATCCGGATGGTACTTTTTTGCCAGTTTGCGATAGGCTTTTGTAATTTCTTCATCCGAAGCATCTGGCGAAACACCAAGCACCTTGTAAGGATCGGATATCATGTTTTCAATCTCTCATTTCTCTTCTTGTTTTTGGATACCAGTCTTGTCCACACTCCGGAATAAAGGATATTTTCAATCAGATTTTGATCCCGGTCCATGGGAAGCTGTTTGTATCGTTCCGTACAGTCTGCCATCATCAGATTGAGAACGGAGGGAAAATCCTCTGAAGAATGCATCGTCATGGGATTATAGCGCTCTTTCCGGATATCGGACTCCAGATCCAGACAGGCATCCATGATATAGATAAACCTGCCAAGAGATTTTCCAAACGCACGCAGTTTTTCAGAAAACTCATCCTGTTTCGGAACAAATACTTCTCCCATTATATCACCAAAACAATTTGCAGGGAGATCCGGATTGATTTCTCCGGAAGTTTCCATACTGGAAAGTTTCCCGAGGCTTTTTTGGATCACTGCGGATTTATCAGGGTACCGGGCCACCGTTTTTTGAAATTCCTGCTCCAGCAGTCTGGACTCCAGCAAAGGCAATGCTTTCTTATCGTCCTTCCAGTCATCGAGAAGATTGTAATAGGATAAAACGATGTTCATATCGGCTGCATAGGCTGACACATCGTTTTGCCAATATTCATGCGGCTTCAGGGGATGCATCATACATCTTTCGGTTTTCACGGTGGTTTTCGGCTCATACAGGGAGGACAAGCAAAGAACCAGAAAGGTCATATCATAATTCAGAGTCATGCGGCTGATCAAACCATGCCGATCTCCCAATACCTTGCACAGGCCGCAGTAACAACCGCGATAACGTTTTTTTTCCTCTGGAGTCAGCTTGTCAACATTGGCAACAATATAGCCGAACACGTCATCACCTACTCATTATTTTTCTATATTGTTCCCATCTTGGCTCAGGAATCACTTTTCTTTTGTATCATGGGGGACTTTTTGCTCCATGGTTTCCAGAATGGAAGACAATTCCCGGCAGGCAGCCAAAACCTGTGAATTATCCTTGCTTTTCATCGATTTTTGGGTACGCTTCACAGCGTCCTTCAGCTGCGCCTGATCATTTTTTTCCAGTTTCTTCATAATGGCAGATGCCCTGTAAATGAGCTGCTCTGCTTCGTTCAGAGCGTTGACTTCTTCTTTGTGCTTTGCATCTTCGGCAGCATATGCCTGAGCATCGCGTACTGCCTGATCAATCTCCGCCTGGCTCAGGTTGGAAGAAGCGGTAATGGTAATATCCTGCGTCTTTCCGGTTCCCAGGTCCCTGGCAGACACATTTACAATCCCATTGGCATCAATGCTGAAAGTTACTTCAATCTGAGGGACCCCTCTTGGAGCACGGCGAATTCCCTTCAGCCTGAACCGGCCCAGTGTTTTGTTGTATCTCGCCATTTCCCTTTCTCCCTGCAAAACATGGATATCCACGGAGGTTTGAAAATTGGCGGCAGTGGTGAAGATCTGGCTTTTTTTGATCGGGAGGGTCGTGTTGCGGTCAATGATTTTTGTATAGACCCCGCCAAGTGTTTCAATCCCCAGAGAAAGTGGTGTGACATCCAGAAGCAGCAGGCTTTTTAAATCTCCTGCCAGAACACCGGCCTGCAATGCGGCGCCCATTGCAACGCATTCATCCGGATTGATTCCCCTGAATGGTTCCTTTCCCGTGAAATCCCGTACTGCCTTCTGAACAGCGGGAATCCGGCTGGATCCGCCTACCAGCAGAACCTTGCTGATATCCTTCCTGGCCAGGCCCGAATCCTCTATGGCCTGACGGACCGGCTCCATGGTGGCGTCCACAAGATGGGAAGTCAACTCATCGAACTTTGCCCGGGTCAGTGTCGTGTTCATATGGAGCGGCTCTTTTCCCCTGGCAACGAGGAAGGGAAGGTTGATCGGTGTGGAGGTCACGCCGCTTAATTCAATCTTGGCCTTTTCTGCCGCTTCCCGGACACGCTGCAGCGCGGTGGGGTCCTTGGAAAGGTTCAGGTGGTGTTCCTTTTTGAACTCATTGACCAGATAATCCACTACGCAATTGTCAAAATCATCGCCTCCCAGTTGATTGTTTCCTGCTGTGGCGAGTACCTCGATCACCCCATTATTGATGTCCAGGATGGAGACATCGAAAGTTCCTCCGCCCAGGTCATAGACCATGACTTTCTGAGACGTTTCCTTATCCACGCCATATGCCAGTGCGGCTGCCGTAGGCTCGTTGATGATACGCTGTACGTTCAGACCTGCGATCTTTCCGGCATCCTTGGTGGCTTGCCGCTGTGCATCCGTAAAATAGGCGGGGACGGTAATGACGGCATCCGTTACTTTCTCACCCAGATAGCTTTCCGCATCAGTCTTCAGCTTCTGCAGGATCATCGCGGAGATTTCCTGTGGGGAGAATCTTTTTCCATCTATTGCAACACGGTAATCACTGCCCATTTTACGCTTGATCGAGCGGATGGTCCGTTCATGATTGATCACTGCCTGACGTTTTGCAAGCTGTCCAACCAGTCGTTCCCCGGTTTTGGAAAATGCAACGACGGATGGAGTGGTACGCTCTCCTTCTGCATTTGGAAGGATAATGGGTTCATTGCCCTCCATGGTTGCCACACAGGAATTTGTGGTACCGAGATCGATACCAATTAATTTTGACATTTTGTATTCTCCTTGTCGGTTCTTTCGTTTCTATTCGTTAGTTTTCCTATTTTTGTATATCATATGAGCCATATTATACTTTGCTATTGTGAACTGCATGTTAACGAAGATATGAAGAGGCAGCTGACAAGCAGGATTCTTCATGAATTTTCTGTGAATAAAGGGTGAATAAAGCATGAATTAAAATGCGAAATTGATTTTTTCGTTGCCAGTCTGCGGATTATGCTTTATAATCGAGGCTGTAGGTACCAGGTAGTATGGAGTGCCTCTCTGGTGACGGTTCAGTCCGCAGGGTCGTTTTTATCCTTGCTTTTTCCCCGGGGCGTGGTATTATATTTCTATGAATTTACTTGATATGGAAGGAGGAAGCTATTCATGAATATACTGGTTGCGTTGGACTCCAACTATATCCATCCACTGAAGGTTATGCTGAAATCCCTGTTTTTGAACAATCCGGGAGAGCATTTTCGTATTTATCTGATGCAATCCACAATACCGGAGCGGCAGTTGGAAGATCTTAGCCGCTTTGTTGCGGAAGACGGGCAGGAGCTTGAAATCGTGAAAATGGAGCAGGATTTGTTTTGTGATGCTCCTGTCATCCTGCACTATACCAGGGAAATGTATTATCGCTTGCTGGCCTATAAGATTCTGCCTGCCGATATTACCCGCATCCTGTATCTGGACCCGGATATTCTGGCCATCAACCCGGTCAGGGAGCTTTATGAAACGGATTTGGAAGGATATCTGTTTGCCGCTGCCTATCATGATGTCCTTCCCAATCGGGAGCTCAACAAAATAAGGCTGAAATCCCCGGAAATGAAGGCTTACTATAATTCAGGCGTATTACTGATGAATCTGGATTTGCAAAGGAAAGAAATTTGCGAACAGATGGTTTTTGATTTTGTGGAAAAGAATCGGGTCAAACTGATTATGCCGGACCAGGATATCATCAATGCCCTTTATGGAAGTAAAATAAAGACTCTGGATGAGAAACGCTATAATTACGATGCCAGATACTACTATTATTATAAAATAACGACAAACGGCATGTGCGACATGGATTATATCATAAGGAATACCGTTTTATTGCATTTTTGCGGAAAAAAGAAACCGTGGAACAAAAATTACGGAGGGAAATTCCATTCCTTGTATAAACACTATGAGAAGATTGCCGACTGTCCGGTGAATGGATATGGGACAGGCTCTGAAAAGTTATGGAAACAGGAGAAATAGAAATGTACATAGAAGAGAAAAAAACAAAAAAGCAGACCGGATTCCTGCCTGTCGTCATGATGTTGTCCGCAGCGGTCCTTTGGAGCACCGGAGGGATGATGATCAAGCAGTTGAGTCTGAGTCCCATGGTCATAGCAGGTTATCGAAGCCTGATCGCTGCAATCGTCGTGTCATTGTTTCTTCAAAAACCGACGTTTCATTTTTCATGGAATAAGTTACTGGGGGCGATATCCTATGCTTCCATGATGATTTTATGTGTTTCTGCCACAAAAAAGACGACAGCGGCCAGTGCCATACTGCTCCAGTATACGGCACCCATCTATATTGCCATTCTTGGCGGCCGGCTCCTAAAGGAAAAAGCGGAATCGAAGGATTGGCTCGTGATCCTGTTTATTTTGGCGGGCATGGTTTTGCTGTTCCTGGATGACAGGAGCATTGGCAGCCTGAAGGGGAACCTGATGGGAGCTTTAAGCGGAGTAGCCATGGCAATGAATACCATATTCATGAGAAGGGAAAAGGATGCAGATCCGCTGGAAAATGTCTTCTGGGGATGTGTCCTGACCGTCCTCATCACGTTGCCTTCCATGGTCCGTTTCGTGCCAAATGAAAGCAGCTGGATAGGACTGATCCTGCTGGGTATCTTTCAACTGGGCTTTTCCTATGTGCTTTACGCAAAGGCAATCCGGAAGGTATCCGCTTTGCAGTCCGCATTCATCTGCCTGATTGAGCCATTGTTGAATCCTGTCTGGGTTTTCCTTACTGTTGGAGAATTTCCCGGTGTTCTTGCCGTCCTGGGCGGGCTGATTATTCTGACCGCTGTGACTGTCAGCTGCATCAGACCGAAAAAGCGGCTGGAGCCGGAAGCATTTCAGCAACAAAGCTCCTGATTGTGTCTGTGATTAAGGAATGGCCCGCTTCATTGGGATGGATGCCATCCTCACAAAACAGGCTGGGATAGTTTCTTGCTTCCAGAAACGCCCGGCGGATATCGATGAGGGGGATCCGCTTTGCGGCTGCCAGCTCAACAACAGCCAGATTGTACATTTCGTGCCATCGATAGATATGTTCCACATCCCCCAGCCAATGAAGGATGTTTTCCGCATTTCGGTTCCTTGAAATCCAGGAGAAGTATCGCTTTGCATCCAGGGGAGGCAGGGAAAGCATAACGGGTTGACTGCCGCTGTCGAAAACGCAATCAATCACCTCAGAATACAGGGCCTTGAATTTTGCCAATGGGGTAAAGGGCACGTAGGAACCCTGCGGGTGCTCGGAAATGGCAGTCCAGTCAAAATCGCAGTCATTTCCCCCAAATTCCAATACGGTGAATTGATAATCGGGAAGATCCTTCCTGTGCTTTTCAACCATTTTCTTTCCTGTCTCAATGGTGCATCCGAATTTTGCATAGTTGTCCACCTTTATTTTTGAATTTTTGGTCAGAAGATTGACAAAGCTGTTTTTCAGCAGGATGTACCTGCCGCGCACGCTGTCCAGAATGACTCCTCTTCCTATGGAATCCCCGAACAGGCATGCAAAATCTGGTTTTTTCGCACTTCCCATTTTCGCACTTCCCATTTTGTGCCTCCCGTGTTTCATCAAATATAGTATTGATTATTATATAACATAATATTCAAAAAGTAAATTGTAAAATCCGGATGAATCATAACATTTGCGAAATTATATAGGAAATGATACAGTAATCCATGATAAAATGGAAGGAAGTGTTCCAATGGAGGAACTGATACAGTTAAAAGAGAAACTGGATGAAGAACGGCCGGTTAGATGGATAGATTTTCCGGATATAGGCCTGTACAAGGATCAGGTTGTTTCCTACATGTACCGGCAATTGATTCATTTCGAAGAAGAAGGCCACCTTACCTCGGCAATGATCAACAACTATATCAAGGGCAGGTTGCTGCCCCGGGCGGAAGGAAAAAAATATAACAGGGAGCATCTGGCCGGATTGACGGAGATCTGCGTATTAAAGCAGATTTTATCTGTCGAAAATGCCGGATTCCTTCTTCATCAGGAGCTGCAGGGAGACAACCAGGAGACTTTCTATGAAAAATTCTGCAATATTCTGGACCAGGCTCTGACGGAAACATCTGCCCAGATCCATACGGATTGGGACGCCGGATCCCTGTCGGATATTGTGTTGCGGCTGGCTGTTTCGAGCTATTGTCAGAAGCTGGTTTGTGAAAGACTGCTTGAAATCATTCGAAACCGGGAGGAAGGCAAAGGCCCGGAAGATCCGAAGGAAGCGAATAGGAAACGGGGAAAAAAGCGGGAGAAAGAGCAGGAAAAGAAACAGGATGACAATGAAATCAGGAAACAGGACGACAATGGAATCAGGAAACAGGATGACAATGAAATCAGGAAACAGGATGACAATGAAATCAGGGAAAAATGAGGAAAGAAAGTCCATGGTCCGGAAGAGAAATCATGTACTTGTGACAGGAGGAGGGGC